>OGQY01002419.1_pt1 | contig 11184 bp, 13 predicted proteins | sample 1553361 | NCBI WGS metagenome assembly OGQY01 (sample SAMEA2579963, study PRJEB22360) | human gut metagenome | reverse complement strand
AAACCCAGTAAACAAGCGTGAGAACAACTGATTTCAATTTGTCAATAGATTTGGCAAAAGTGGCACTAAATGGCACTAAATGGCACTAGATGGCACTAAAAAGATGTGTTACAATATAATCGCCAGAGGTGTAAGAAAACCAATGGTTTGTTTGATTTGATTGCATAAATTTCCTTTCGTGAATTTATTTCTGTGGTAGGGTGAATAAATTCACAATACATATTATCCCTGTTAGATTATTGCTGCGTACAGAATATTTCTGGCAGGGATTTATGTAAAACTTAATAATATTGTCTTAGACTTAATTTAGGATTTGAATCAGAGTTATTCTGCTTCAAGTCCTTTTTTAATGTTCTTATGGATAAAATTGACAATTAAAGAATAAGATGTGACAGAATCCGTCACGCAGGAAGGAGTGTTAATAATGCCAGGACTAAGCATAGGTGACATATATAATGAATTCAGGAAAATAATAAGAATATCCGGCAGATTAAAAAATATCTGTCATAGGCTGAAAAAGCAAGTAACATTAAATACTATAACATCACAAGGAACGCAGACTGAATCAGTCGGTGTTCCTTTTTTAGTGTTCTGTAACCGGAGACACTGTATACGTCCACCACCATTTACAACAATTAAAACGTGACGGAATCCGTCACATATACAGAATATGAAAATACGTTATTTAAAAGGAGATTATAAAAGATGGTAGAAATTATCAAGACACACTTAAAACCAATTATTGCAGCGGCAATTTTAATAGCACTTATGGCAGTAATACTTGCTTTATTATCAACAGATGGAGTAGTAGCAACAGCATTCCAGACAATGCTGACAACGATATTTAATAAAGGTATTGATGCAGGAGGATTCTAAAATGGCAGATGAGGATAAGATTTTAACGGGTATTCTCACTAAGGAGCGACTTAAGCCGCTCCTTCCATTTTTAGAGAATAATGAGATTACAGATATAGACTGGCACGGTAATTCGCTGTGGGTCAACACGATACATAATGAGTCAGTAAGAATACCTGACAATGAACATTCGGTAACAAGTGAATATATAGATGGATTTGTAAGTAATATCGCAAATTCACAGTCAAAGTATTTTAATAAGCAGAATTACAAGCTTGAGGCAGAGTCAGAAGAACTCTGCTTAAGGATAACGTGTCTTCACGAGTCAGTTGCAAGAACTGGTACAAGCGTGTTCATAAGAAAAACAACAAAAAAGTCACGCTTTACTTATGATAATCTGATAAAGAACGGATATTGTTCTGTGGATACATTGAATCTGCTAATTAATGCAGTAAAAGCAAAACTGAATATTGTAATCTGTGGAGAACCGGAGGCAGGCAAAACTGAATTTGGCAAGTTCCTGTCTATGTATATACCGGACAACCAGCATACAGTAACTATAGAAGATACCCTCGAATGGCATTATAAAGACTTAAAGCCTGAGGCTTCACATACAGCCCTGCAGGTAAATGAAGCTTTTACATATACGGATGCCTTAAAAGAATGTATGAGAATGAACCCTAAAAGAATTCTTCTATCAGAAGTCCGTTCGATTGAAGTTAAGAATCTTATTGAGTTATGGAATACAGGTTCTAAAGGAATAACAACGCTGCATACAGACGATGTAAGGAAGATACCAGACAGAATGCTTAATATGATGCCTACAAGACTGGATGCTGAAAGACTCTGCAACAACATATATGAAAACCTTGATGTTGGAATTCTGATCAGACGTAAAAAAGTGGGAAATGTGATTAAAAGATATATAGACCAGATGGCTTGTTTTATGCGTGTTGATGGTGAAAATGTATGCACTATGATTCTTGAAGATGGAAAGCTGCTTGATAAGAAGCTCCCTGAGGATATTAGAAATGTCCTTTATAAAGCCGGAATAAGAGAGCCATTCAGACTTGATAAGCAATAATTATAAAGCTGTGACGAAATCCGTCACAGCCATATAACAAAGAAAGGATAACAAAATGAAAGCAAAAAAGAATAAAAAGACAAACTTAATAGCTGAAATTGAAAAGTTCGGTTATAAGGTATCAGTAAAATCGCTGTTTGCGACATTTGCAATGGTGGTGGCTGGCTGTATCGCCGCCGGATATCTTTTTAAGCTGAGACCAGCAGGGTATATTGCTGTGTGTGCAGTAGCAGTCTTATGTACATTCAGTATTATATACCAGTCGTACAAAGCTAAATACGAGCAGAGAAGATTTTCAGATGTAAGCATATATCTTGAAAGAATGATATATTACTTTTCAAGTGGAATAACGATACTTGACTCGCTTACACTTATAATCAAGCTTTTTCCTTCGGGGGAAATGCATGATGTAATAGATAAGGCGATAAACATAATCAGGACAGCAAATGTATCAGATGTTGATAAGGCTGCACTTGATGAGATAGAAAAAGCTTATCCGGTAAGAAGAATAAAAACACTGCATAAGTTTATGCTGCAGCTTCAAAAGAATGGCGGAAATGCTGAACTTGGCAAAAAAATACTGCTTGAGGACAGAAGAAACTGGGTTGACAGGACTATGGAGCTTCAGACTGGAAAGCGCAGCTTTAAGAGAGATACAGTGATAGTGCTTGCGATAGTAACATTTATGTGTCTGTTTGCATTATATGTGCCACAGTATGTAAAGCAGTTTAATGTGGATATATCACTTAATCCGCTTGTGCAGGCAACCTCAGTAGTACTGCTGTGTGCGGATATTTTGATATATACACATATCAATAAATTTATGTCGAAAAACTGGCTTGATGAAAAGCCAGAGAAGACAGATGAAGAATGTAAAAAGATATATGACAATTATTATAATGATAATACAAAAAGTGATGTCATTATTGCTGCTATATGTTCAGCTGTCACAGTTGTAGCAGGTGTTCTTTTGTATTCAAAGATACATTCAGTATTTATATTTGCAGTGATGGCAGTACTGGTCATATTCTTTATAAAGTCACCAGCTTTGGGAAAGAAAGAAGTAAGAAAACAGATACAGCGAATGATTGAAATAAGCTATCCTGAGTGGCTTTTGCAGGTAAGTCTTTATCTTGCAACTGAAAATGTTCCGGTTGCAATGACTAAATCATATGAAGAAGCTCCAGGAATAATAAAGCCGGCATTGTTTAAAATGCTTAAGGAACTGGATGCAGACCCGGCGTCATCAGAGCCGTATAACAACTTCCTTAGGGAATTCAATGCAGGTGGTGTTGAGGAGTCAATGACAGCATTATACAGTCTTGCAGAATCAGAAGGTGGAAATATAGATGATGAATTTTCAAATCTTATAAGACGTAATAGTGAGTTGAACAATAAAGCAGAGAAACTTAAAAATGAAGATAAGCTTTATATGATGGGACTTAACTTATGGCTCCCAAGCGGCGTGTGTTGTGCCAAGATACTATGTGATTTTGCAGTACTTTTCAGCACATACTTCTTATCATCATTAAGCCTGATTTAAAGTGTGACGGATTTCGTCACACTTTAAATTAAAAGCAACTAGAAGGAGGATAATATGTCACAAATTATTAAAGTATATCTGTCATTGTTTATGATTACAGTTTTTGTTGTTCTTGGTGTTTCACTAATTGGTGCAGATACAGGAGTATCCAATGCAAGAGCATACCACGATTCTTTTGTGAAGCAGATTGAAGAAAGCAATATGTCACAGACAGTGATAGACAGCTGCAAGGATAATGCAGCCAGTCTTGGCTATACAGTAACAACTAACAATATAACAGATGAGAAGAATAAGGTAATAGCAGTTGAGGTTGTAACAGACTACAGCTATAAAATTCCATTCCTTGGGATTGATAAGACACATACATTAAGAAATATTGCAAGATAGGATGTGACGGATTCCGTCACATCTTAAGGAGGATATATGGAATACATAATCGAACATTATACAGGCAGCATTGTAATAGCTGCAATATCAGCAGCATTTATAACATTGATTTCACAGATATTAACATACGTTAATATTCTGTAGAGGAGCAGACAGATGAAATATATAATAGAAGAACATCTTGATGCACTTATTGAAGGAGCTGGAGCAGTAGGATTTATAATTATATTCCAGACACTCTTTTTAAATGGAATAGGGGCACAGCTTATTTCAAATATTGTATCAGGATTTTGTTAGGAAAAGAAAGAGGATAAAATGAAAGACATAATAACAGTATTCCTTAAAGCGGTACTCGCAGGTGCAGTTATGACTGCCCTGCTTCTAATCTTTTCAAATATCCAGCTGGAAGTAAATGGCAGTGAACACACAGGCGTGATGAGCATACTGGGGGCTGCGGCAGATAAAGACAGTGTGCAGTACAGCTCACTTACAGATGTAGATACATTCCAGACAATTGCCTCAAAGCCAAAGCCGGTAATAACATATACACAGCCTGAGGTTGTAAGCTGTAATGAAGCTGTCAGTCTTATAGGCTGTTTTTCAGTTACTGGATATGATGAAATGGATTATACTGATAATGCATATATAAAAAATGTCTTGAAGGAAGACAGGGCAACATCAGTGATGGATTTGTATGATGAAACAACAGGAAGCATTACATTTGAAGAAGCAGGTGTGTACTTTGTCACTATTGCAGTAAGGGATGATGATAACAGGGAAAACATAATGACAGTAAAAATGCCAGTCAGAGAGGAGGCATTATGAAGAATGTTGTTACAGGCATAATGATGTCAATAATGATGTCACTTTTTATCATAATAATACTGACAACAGATGACAGGATAATAAGGATTAATGAAGTTAATACAGCTCTTGCTGATGCACTTGATGAAAGTATTAACGTACTTGATATGGATAAGTACAGCATAACAGACACAGATGAGCTTATAGCTGATGTAACACAGGGGCTTCTTATGCAGATAGAAAGTGATGCAGAGGTTACGGTAAATGTTATGGATGCCGATAAGGACAAGGGAATTGTAACAGTAGAAGCCGTGGAAAATTTCAGAAAGGCATCCGGAGCTGCCGGACAGACAGCAGCAACAAGAACAATAATCCTTGAAAAAAAGCAGGTACAGTATACCTATGATGAGGATAACCAACAGTTTAATATCACATATCTTAATACAGATGGAACAGAATACATCACTTATAGTATTAAGAAAAATGAACAATTAATAATACCGATTACTCCTAATAATACATATTGGGAATACAACGGAAATCCCCTTGATACGGCTGTTAATGTGGTGTCAGATATGATAATTCAAGCTAAAAATTAAAAAATACTTGCATTAATTAAAACGTGGTATTATAATACAGCTATGAAGAGGATAACATATAAATACAAGGACAGGGCTGTATATAATGTATCAGGATATCTGTTGTGGACAGTCAAGTATAAAAGGTCTATACTTAAGGACGATATAAAAAAGCGCACGGAGGAGCTTATAACTGACTGCTGCAAAGAGCAGGAAATAGAACTTGAAATGCTTGATGTCCAGCCTAATTATATATATATGAAGATATCGTATTTTCCAGCTTTAAGTATTGAGGAAATTGTAAGAATGCTTAAGAAATCAGTAAAGCCAGTCTTACAGGAATTTCCAGAGATTAAGTCGAAGCTTCCAGCCTTATGGAGCAGCTATTACCTGGCATCGACAGAAGAGATAACACAGGAAGATATAAAAGATTATCTTGAAACACAGCCGACTTCACAGCGGAATGAAGATGACAGTAAGATGGCAGCAAGATACACACCGCTTACAGACGAAGAAAAGCGCATACTTGCATATGCAGACCAGATACGAAAAATGAAAAATATCAGGGGGAATGATTATGATTAAGAAGAATTTATTGAAGACAATATTAACAGCAACAGTTGTTGCAACATTGCTTACAGCAACAGCCTGCGGAAGCAAACAGATATCAGATAACAGCACAACAGTACAGCAGACAACAGAGGCGGTAAAAGTTGTATCTAATGTAGATGTAAAGACAGAAGCTGAGAAACCAAATGAAGAGGCTGATAAACCTAAGGAAGAAGCTGAGAAGCAGCCAGAGCAGACAGAAGAAGAAAAGGAAGAACAGATTGAACAGCCGGAAGAAAACGCAGAAGCCGTTAATACAGAAGCTGAAGTAAATGCTGAGGAAGTAAATGAGGCACAGAATACAGTAAGTGAGAAAGTGCAGGAAGAACAGGCTGAACCGGAAGCCACCCCAGCAGAGCAGCCAGCCGCACCAGCAGTTACAACACCAGCCCAAGAGCCAGCACCAGAGCCAGTTGTAACACCCCAAGAGCCAGCGAAGCCTTCGGTAACAGAGGAACAGCAGCTTGTAGCAACTGGAAAGTGGACAAAAATGTATGATGATAGTAAAGCCGATGATGGAAGTATATACACATATTATGAATACACTTGTCCTATTACAGGATATTCAATTGAGGCTGATTTTAAGGATGGAACATTTTGCAGAGAGTTGGTTAATAGTGCAGAAGAATGTAGAGCTGTTTACAATGCACACGGAATTACAGATACAGTAGTATCATTTGACCGTTTGATGAAATTATCTAATTCTTAATGACAACACAATAACATAATTATTATATGGCACTTAATAAGAGTTAAATCTTATTGGGTGTCATTTTTATTGCAGAAAAAGGAGAAGAGATGAAAACTAAGAACATATTAATAATAGCACTGCTTATAATATCATTTGTATGTTTCGCAGATAATACAAATGTAAAAGCAGACAATAATGATAGTTGGATTTATGAAACAACTATCGATGGTATAATGACAATTAATTATACAGTGGAAGGTCTTTTTGGAGAATATTCCCAGACAGCCATAGATGAAAATGGTAATCATTGGAGGGCTGACAGAATTCCTTTAGCCAATACAACATCATTTGATGTGCCTGTAAAGATTACAGTAAAAAGGAATACTGCTGGAAAAGCTACATATTCTACAACGGTAAAGACGGACTCACGTTGGGAAATGAAACAATTATGTAAAGCACCTGGTGCATCAGAAGACCAGAAATCTTGGCTTATTGTAAATGGTAATGCGTATTTTGACTTTGTTGCTGCAGGAGAACACGATTTAACAAATCTTGAAGCCAGTGATGAAGCTGTCGATTTAACAAGCAAAGGCTGTACTTTTAAAGTAGACAAAATATATGATAATAACCCGGACTGGATTATAGATAAAGAAAACTGGACTACACAGAAAGTCAACAGCATAACCTTGAAATTCACATACCCTAAAATCTACACAGTAAGCTATTATGTGCGAAACGAAAAGACAGATGGAAGCTGGGGTGATTACTGGTATTGGTATAAAGAGTACCACAAATACGGAGATACCTATTCAACAACAGGATATAAAGATGATGCAGAATATCAGCAGGTAAGTGCAAGTGGTACTGTAGATGATGATAAGACCATATATCTAGATGCTTATAAAAAATGGTATACAATAAAATATTATGTGCGAAATGAAAATGCAGACGGAAGCTGGGGTGATTACTGGTACTGGTATGAAACATCTTACAGGTATGGTTCAACATACCACACAGACGGATATGGTAATGATGAAAGCGGTGCTGATAATGACGTATACAATAACTTCTGTATAAGAGGAACAGTAACCGGCAATAAAGACTGGTATATTGATGCGTACCGCCGTTGGTATAACATCAAGATATATGTAAAGAATGAGAACGTGGACGGAAGCTGGAGTGATGCTTGGTTGTGGATAGATGAAAACAAGAGATACGGAGAAACATACAGTTACACAGGCTATGATAATGATGCCGAATATGAGCAAGTAAGCACAAGTGGAACAGTTGCCGGAAATGTTAATGAAACATTATCAGCATACAGAAAATCATACCGTTTAAATCTTACCGCCGCAGATGGAATTGAAGGCATAAGCGGGGAAGGCGTATTCAAATATGGGGCACAGGTTACAGTAAATGCAGATGTAAAGAATGGCTACCACTGGCACATAAGTGATGACTGCCATACAGATACAAATATATATGCAACAGGCTGGTATGCGTCCGGCAGCAATGATATAAATACATTTTTAGATGGAACATCTTACAACAGCCAGACAATGAAATTTACTATGCCTGGTTATGATGTGAATCTTGCAGTAAGGGCAACTAATAACAGCTATACTATTAACTTTGACCCTGTCGGCGGCACAGGAGAAATGACACCTGCCAATGCGGTCTATGATGTTCCGGTAACACTTCCGGCAAACACATTTACAAGGACAACAGAAGCGGGAACAAGTAAATTCCTTTACTGGCAGTTTGATGGTATCACTTATGTAGATAATACAGTAGTAAATAATCTTACAAGTGATTTTAATGGAAATGTTACGCTTACTGCTGTATGGGACGATACCCCGGTTATTACAGCACAGGACAGATATTTCACGGTTGATGACAGCCAGTCAGGAAAGATAACACTTGAAGAGCTTTTAAGTACGGCAAAGGTAGTTGATGACTTGGATGCTGACATTACAGACAAGCTTACAGTAAAGAATTATCACCCAGATAATTATAATCAGTTTAAGTCAGATGGATCAGTAAAGATTGTATATACGGTAACGGATAACAGTGGCAATAAAGCAGAGGTTTCTGTTATGGCATATATAGTTGATACAACGGCAGTTGAGGAAGAAAAGAATACATATGTGCGTTTCATAGGACCGGATTATTATAAGGAGTCCTATGAGAACGGAGGACTTGAGGAAAACAGCATATGGAGAAATGATCCTGAATATGCCGCAACGCTGGAGAGAGCAATGCAGAACAGATTAAGCATGACTTATGGATATAATGAAGCAACCTTCTTTAATATACCTATAAAAGCAAAGAAAGCGGCGAGTGAATCAAGAGACCATCTCGTTGAGCAGTGGGTATTTACAAAGCAAGATATAAAAGCTGTAAAAGAGTATGTCAATGAACACGGCATAGGCAATATGAAAGAGCCGGATGCACTTGCTAAATTCAGGATACAGTTTGCGCACTGCAAAAAGCAGTAACAATATAAACATAATGTAAAAGATAAAAGCAGTAATAATTAAATAACCACCAAAAGGAACAGATATGGAGAATTATCCGTATCTGTTCCTTTTTTAATGCAAAATGTGACGGATTCTGTCACAAGAGGAAAGAAAGGAGCAGGCAATGGCAGACAGGAATAAGCCAGTGTCATCTGCAAGGCCGCCGCCGGACAGGTAACAGATGACTAAATAACAGGCATAAGATGTGACGGATTCCGTCACACTGGAAAGGACTAATTATGATATACGAAAACAACAAGAACTTCCCATTTGTAACAAATCTTGGAAAAGAAACGAATAACAGACAGACAAACGCAGCTGAACAGAATAAAAGAATTGTTAAGTATGCTGATTATATTTCAGCAATGAAAAAGAAAGGTATTTCAGATGAAAGAAAGTAAGAAGAATGTGACGGAATCCGTCACAGATGAAATTGAAACCCTGGAAGATAATTTCAGATCGCTTGATAAAAATATGCAGGCAGAACAAAAAGAGCCTGACATATATTCAGCAAAGCTTCCAATAATTCTTGAAGAGTTGCGCTCGCAGGATAAGCAAGTAGTCAGCGAAGAAGAGTGGTACAAGTATACAGCACTTGCCTGTGTTCCATTTGCAGGTGCTGTATATATGCTTCTGCAGGGCAGCGAAACTAACCTTAATAAGAGGAATTTCTTTCTTGCGTCATTTAAAACAAACCTTGTGTATTCAGTAGTTTTCATAATAATAAGCGTGCTTATTTTTTTATCAGGAAACCATATAGGAAAGAAAAATTCGTATACAGACAGACAGGAAGCTATATCACAGGAACAGACAGTTGCCACAGATACTACATCTAGTGAAATTCCAGACGTAACATATTCATCAAATTCAACATTTGATTTTGAACTGGATGGAGTGAAAATGTCTTATCCCATAACAGCAATGCAGCTTAAAAACAGCGGATATACATATCTTGCACAGGCTTCACTGCCATACCAGCAGGCTGTACTGTCATCATACAGCAATACATCAGGAACTACAGATAAAAATGTGTCAAACAGAGGGACTATGCCGAAGCTTCTTAAAGACAGGAAGCTTGCAAGAGAAATAGAAAATAATATATGTAATAACGGCTACAGTGTTGAAGTAACTGTTAATGTTATGAAGCAGTCCGGCAGAATGTATAAATATGAACAGTCTGTATGTACAAGTACAGTTTATAATGCTATTGATAAAGGATATTTCACACACATAACTAATAAAGATTTGCCAATCAGGCGCAATAAAAAAAGGCACAAGAAAAAAGCTGTAAGAGTGCAGAAAAGAGATATTGCAGGTACAAGTATAGAGGACAGACCTGAAGATATACTGACCAGAGAAGAATTCGGTAATTGGGAAATGGATTCTGTCATAGGTGCAAGGGGAAAATCTAAAAACACACTTCTGACTATTTTTGAAAGAAAAACAAGACAGCCTATTATATACAAGCAGTCAGACAAGTCATCTGCAAGTGTCGTAGCTGCCCTTGATGCTCTCGAAAAAAAGATGGGTGATAAATTTTATGCTGTATTTAAGTCTATCACTGTAGATAATGGAACTGAATTTGCAGATTGCGAAGGAATAGAACGCAGCTGCATATACCCTGGGAAGAAAAGAACACAGGTGTATTACTGCCATCCTTACTGTAGTAGCGAGAGAGGTTCAAATGAAAATGGCAACAGAATGATAAGACGGAAAATCCCAAAAGGAACAAACTTCGATAATATGTCCAAGAAAGAAATAGCCCAAGTACAAAAGTGGCTGGAAAATTATCCTCGTCGAATGTTTAGCTATAAATCCTCAAAGCAATTATATATGGAAGAAATGAAGCTATTAATCTGAATAAATGCAATTGAATAATAATTTTTAAAAGACTGACAAATGCCAGTCTTTTTGTGCTGTAATTCGATGTGAATTTTACTGCAATACCAGCAAAATACAGGCTTCAAGTCACATAATAAACTACATTTATAGTATACTAAAATGCAGTAAAAATACTGTGAAAATATTGTAAAAAAAGCTTGACATTTACAATTATATGGTAAAAATACATTTTCTGATTGACACACAAGGCTGTGTGTTATATAATTCTTTAA
>OGQY01002413.1_pt1 | contig 11200 bp, 8 predicted proteins | sample 1553361 | NCBI WGS metagenome assembly OGQY01 (sample SAMEA2579963, study PRJEB22360) | human gut metagenome | reverse complement strand
CCGCAAAGTCGAGCCAAACTTGACGCCAACCTGAAGGATTTTGAGGCACAATTAGTTGCAACCGATAAACAGGTTGGTAATGAGCTCGCGCCGCTCAAGGGAAAAGGTTATTTCGTTTTTCATGATGCTTATGGCTACTTCGAAAAACAATTCGGACTGACACCGCTTGGTCATTTTACCGTTAACCCAGAGATTCAACCGGGCGCGCAGCGTTTACATCAAATAAAAACACAGTTGGTTGAGCAAAAAGCAACCTGCGTTTTTGCTGAGCCACAGTTCAGGCCAGCGGTCGTTGAGAGCGTCGCACGAGGGACATCCGTTCGTATGGGAACGTTGGATCCCCTGGGGACGAATATCAAACTGGGTAAAACAAGCTATTCAGAATTCCTGAGTCAATTAGCCAACCAGTATGCGAGCTGCCTGAAAGGAGATTAATGAGGAAGTGATTACGTGCAACAGATAGCCCGCTCTGTCGCCCTGGCGTTTAATAATTTACCGCGACCACACCGCGTTATGCTGGGGTCGCTCACCGTTCTTACCCTGGCCGTCGCTGTCTGGCGGCCCTATGTTTACCACCGCGACGCCACGCCAATTGTCAAAACAATTGAGCTGGAACAGAACGAAATCCGTTCACTCTTACCTGAAGCCAGTGAACCGATTGATCAAACCGCACAAGAAGATGAAGCCATTCCGCAGGACGAACTGGACGACAAAACCGCTGGTGAAGCGGGTGTGCATGAATATGTCGTTTCCACAGGCGATACGCTAAGTAGCATCCTCAATCAATATGGTATTGAGATGGGTGATATCACCCAACTGGCTGCTGCGGATAAAGATCTGCGTAACCTGAAAATTGGTCAACAACTCTCCTGGACATTAACCGCAGAGGGCGATTTACAGCGTCTGACCTGGGAAGTTTCTCGCCGCGAAACCCGTACCTATGATCGCACTGCTGCTAATGGTTTTAAAATGACCAGCGAAATGCAGCAAGGGGAGTGGGTTAATAATCTACTGAAAGGCACCGTTGGGTCGAGCTTTGTTGCCAGCGCCAGAAATGCTGGTTTGACCAGCGCTGAAGTGAGCGCAGTGATCAAAGCGCTACAGTGGCAGATGGACTTTCGGAAGGTGAAAAAAGGCGATGAATTTGCTGTATTAATGTCGCGTGAAATGCTTGATGGCAAACGTGAGCAAAGCCAGTTGCTGGGCGTGCGTTTGCGTTCTGAAGGCAAAGATTATTACGCAATCCGCGCTGAAGATGGCAAGTTCTATGACCGTAACGGTACTGGCCTGGCGAAAGGTTTCTTGCGATTCCCGACGGCGAAACAGTTCCGCATCTCGTCTAACTTTAACCCGCGTCGTCTGAACCCGGTAACTGGTCGTGTTGCACCACACAGAGGTGTTGATTTCGCGATGCCACAGGGTACACCGGTGCTTTCGGTGGGTGACGGTGAAGTGGTGGTAGCCAAACGCAGTGGCGCTGCAGGTTATTATGTTGCGATCCGTCATGGTCGTAGCTATACCACGCGTTATATGCACTTGCGTAAGATTCTGGTGAAACCGGGGCAGAAGGTGAAACGTGGCGATCGTATCGCGCTATCCGGTAACACCGGGCGTTCAACCGGACCACACCTGCACTATGAAGTATGGATCAACCAGCAGGCCGTAAACCCGCTGACGGCGAAACTGCCGCGTACCGAAGGGCTGACAGGTTCCGATCGTCGCGAGTTCCTGGCGCAGGCCAAAGAGATTGTGCCGCAGCTACTGTTTGATTAATTAACATCCATTCGCAGCCGGTACGCAGTCAGTACCGGCTTTTTTTATTTGGTGCGGGGCAAGTTGCGCCGCTACACTATCACCAGATTGATTTTTGCCTTATCCGAAACTGGAAAAGCATGGAAACGAAAAAAAATAATAGTGAATACATTCCTGAGTTTGATAAATCCTTTCGCCATCCGCGCTACTGGGGAGCCTGGTTGGGCGTGGCGGCGATGGCCGGTATTGCTTTAACACCTCCGAAATTCCGCGATCCCATTCTGGCGCGACTCGGGCGTTTTGCCGGACGACTGGGAAAAAGCTCGCGCCGTCGTGCGTTGATCAACCTGTCCCTCTGTTTTCCGGAACGTAGCGAAGCCGAACGCGAAGCGATTGTTGATGAGATGTTTGCCACAGCGCCCCAGGCGATGGCGATGATGGCGGAACTGGCGATACGTGGGCCGGAGAAAATTCAGCCGCGCGTCGACTGGCAGGGGCTGGAGATCATCGAAGAGATGCGGCGTAACAACGAGAAAGTGATCTTTCTGGTGCCGCACGGCTGGGCAGTGGATATCCCCGCCATGCTGATGGCCTCGCAAGGACAGAAAATGGCGGCAATGTTCCATAATCAGGGCAATCCAGTTTTTGATTATGTCTGGAACACCGTGCGTCGTCGTTTTGGCGGACGTCTTCACGCGAGAAATGATGGCATTAAACCGTTCATCCAGTCGGTTCGTCAGGGCTACTGGGGCTATTATTTGCCCGATCAGGATCATGGCCCGGAGCACAGCGAATTTGTTGATTTCTTTGCAACCTATAAAGCGACGCTGCCCGCGATTGGTCGTTTGATGAAAGTGTGTCGTGCGCGCGTCGTACCGCTGTTTCCGATTTATGATGGCAAGACGCACCGTTTGACGATTCAGGTGCGCCCGCCGATGGACGACTTGTCAGAAGCGGATGATCATACGATTGCGCGGCGGATGAATGAAGAAGTCGAGATTTTTGTTGGTCCGCGACCAGAACAATACACCTGGATTTTAAAATTGCTCAAGACCCGGAAGCCTGGTGAAATCCAGCCGTATAAACGTAAAGATCTTTATCCCATCAAATAAAAAAAGCCTCTCACGAGGAGAGGCTTCCGTTAGTTGATAAGTTCAAGTTTGCCTGATGAGTAATTTTATCGAGCCTACAGACGATTTGTAATCTTTTGAATTATCAAGGTGTTGTAGGCCGGACAGGGCGTTTACGCCGCATCCGGCAACTTACTTACTCAACAGTTAAAATACGCGTGGTATTGGTAGAACCCACGGTACTCATTACGTCGCCCTGGGTGACGATGACCAGGTCGCCGGACATCAGATAGCCTTTATCGCGCAGCAGATTTACCGCTTCGCTGGCCGCAACTACGCCATCACTTGCACTGTCAAAATAGACCGGCGTGACACCACGATAAAGCGCAGTCAGGTTCAGGGTACGCTCATGACGAGACATGGCGAAAATTGGCAGACCGGAACTGATACGGGAGGTCATCAGCGCGGTACGACCAGACTCGGTCATGGTGATGATAGCGGTAACCCCTTTCAGATGGTTAGCTGCATACATCGCGGACATGGCGATTGCTTCTTCCACATTATCGAACTGAACGTCCAGACGGTGTTTAGAAACGTTAATGCTCGGGATTTTTTCAGCACCCAGGCAAACGCGCGCCATCGCAGCAACTGTTTCTGAAGGGTATTGGCCCGCAGCGGTTTCTGCAGACAGCATCACGGCATCAGTACCATCCAGCACGGCGTTTGCCACGTCCATAACTTCTGCACGGGTTGGCATCGGGTTGGTGATCATTGACTCCATCATCTGGGTCGCTGTAATTACCGCACGGTTAAGCTGGCGCGCACGACGGATCAAGGCCTTCTGAATGCCGACCAGTTCCGGATCGCCAATTTCAACGCCGAGGTCACCGCGTGCGACCATCACCACGTCAGAGGCGAGGATAATGTCGTCCATTGCATCCTGGCTGCAAACGGCTTCCGCACGTTCAACCTTGGCGACAATTTTCGCATCACAACCTGCGTCGCGTGCCAGACGGCGGGCATAGTTCAGATCTTCGCCACAGCGCGGGAAGGAAACTGCCAGATAATCCACGCCAATCAGTGCTGCAGTCTGAATATCAGCTTTATCTTTTTCGGTCAGTGCTTCAGCCGACAGACCGCCGCCGAGTTTGTTGATCCCTTTATTGTTAGAGAGAGGGCCACCGACAGTGACTTCGGTGAACACTTTCATGCCCTGAACTTCCAGCACTTTTAACTGTACGCGACCGTCGTCCAGCAGCAGGATGTCGCCAGGCACGACGTCAGCAGGCAGACCTTTATAGTCGATACCGACTTTTTCTTTATCGCCTTCACCTTTACCCAGGTTAGCATCCAGCAGGAATTTGTCCCCAATGTTGAGGAACACCTTACCTTCTTTAAAGGTAGATACACGAATCTTTGGCCCCTGAAGGTCACCCAGAATAGCCACATGACGCCCCAGTTTTGCGGCAATTTCACGAACTTTATCTGCGCGCATTTTGTGATCTTCAGGCGAGCCGTGAGAAAAGTTCATACGTACAACGTTTGCGCCGGCAGCGATAACTTTTTCAAGGTTATTATCGCGATCAGTAGCCGGGCCTAACGTGGTAACGATTTTGGTTCTGCGAAGCCTTCTGGACATGTAATACTCCGTTGACTGAAACAACAAGGTGTTGCTTGAACATGAAATTCGCATAAATTAAAACGATAACGGTTCTAAATTAAACATATGCGAATGTCGTATAAGGATAGAACAGTGACTATCGTTTCAGCGATCGTCACTTAAATTAAGTAACTGCTTATCAAAACGCGATTCCTTGAGAGCTTCCTTGACCCGCTTCAAGTTATCTCTGAATTTTGTTCCGCGTCGCAAAGTAAATCCTGTTGCCAGCACATCTATCACGGTCAACTGTGCAAGTCGAGAGACCATGGGCATATAAATGTCAGTATCTTCCGGTACATCGAGGGTAATTGCCAGCGTTGCTTCCCGGGCGAGTGGCGTTCCCGCTGAGGTGAGGGCAATCACCATTGCGTCGTTTTCTCGCGCCAGTTGCGCCAGTTCAACCAGATTTTTTGTTCTGCCGGTGTGGGAAATCAGCACAACGACGTCACCATCACTACAATTCATACAACTCATTCGTTGCAGTACGATATCGTCCGAGTAGATCACCGGAACATTGAAGCGAAAAAACTTATTCATCGCATCGTGGGCAACGGCAGCGGAAGAACCTAATCCAAAAAAGGCAATTTTCTTCGCCTGGGTGAGGAGATCAACGGCACGATTGACGGCGGATTTATCCAGCGAGTGACGGACGTGATCAAGAGTAGCCATTGCCGACTCAAATATTTTCCCTGTGTATGATTCAACGCTGTCATCTTCATTGACGTTGCGATTAACATAAGGAGTGCCATTCGCCAGACTTTGCGCCAGATGCAGTTTAAAATCAGGAAAACCGCGAGTGTCCATGCTGCGACAGAAACGATTCACCGTCGGCTCGCTAACATTGGCTTCCAGCGCCAGAGCAGCAATACTCGAATGGATCGCGTTGTCGGGCGAAGCAAGAATGACCTCGGCAACTTTGCGTTCTGATTTGCTCAACTGTTCCAGTTGAGACTGGATTTTTTCCAGCATATTCATGATGTAAAGAGACTCACGGGTAATGACGATTTCCGCACTGAAAGAAATCGAAATGCAGTTTTGTCAGATATTACGCCTGTGTGCCGTGTTAATGACAAAAGCAGATAAAAAAGTTGTTATTTTTTTTCATAACATGATCAGTGTCAGATTTTTACCCAATGGAAAACGATGGTTTTTTTATCAGTTTTGCCGCACTTTGCGCGCTTTTGCTGTAATCGCACGGGTGGATAAGCGTTTACAGTTTTCGCAAGCCCGTAAAAGCAGTACAGTGCACCGTAAGAAAATTACAAATATACCCAGGCTTAAGTACCGGGTTAGTTAACTTAAGGAGAATGACATGGCGGTAACGCAAACAGCCCAGGCCTGTGACCTGGTCATTTTCGGCGCGAAAGGCGACCTTGCGCGTCGTAAATTGCTGCCTTCCCTGTATCAACTGGAAAAAGCCGGTCAGCTCAACCCGGACACCCGGATTATCGGCGTAGGGCGTGCTGACTGGGATAAAGCGGCATATACCAAAGTTGTCCGCGAGGCGCTTGAAACCTTCATGAAAGAAACCATTGATGAAGGTCTGTGGGATACCCTGAGTGCGCGTCTGGATTTTTGTAATCTTGATGTCAATGACACGGCCGCATTCAACCGCCTTGGCGCGATGCTGGATCAAAAAAATCGTATCACCATTAACTACTTTGCCATGCCACCAAGCACCTTTGGTGCGATCTGCAAAGGGCTGGGTGAGGCAAAACTGAATGCTAAACCTGCTCGCGTGGTCATGGAAAAACCGCTGGGAACATCACTGGCGACTTCGCGTGAAATTAACGATCAGGTAGGCGAATATTTCGAGGAGTGCCAGGTTTACCGTATCGACCACTATCTGGGTAAAGAAACGGTACTGAACCTGCTGGCGCTGCGTTTTGCTAACTCTCTGTTTGTGAACAACTGGGACAATCGCACCATTGATCATGTTGAGATCACGGTGGCTGAAGAGGTCGGAATCGAAGGGCGCTGGGGGTATTTTGATAAAGCCGGTCAGATGCGCGATATGATCCAGAACCACCTGCTGCAAATTCTTTGCATGATTGCGATGTCTCCGCCGTCCGACCTGAGCGCCGACAGCATCCGTGATGAAAAAGTGAAAGTACTGAAGTCATTGCGTCGAATTGACCGCACCAATGTGCGTGAAAAAACAGTACGCGGGCAATACACCGCAGGCTTCGCTCAGGGCAAAAAAGTACCAGGCTATCTGGAAGAAGAGGGTGCGAATAAAAGCAGTAACACGGAAACCTTCGTGGCTATCCGCGTCGACATCGATAACTGGCGTTGGGCTGGCGTGCCGTTCTACCTGCGAACAGGTAAACGTCTGCCGACAAAATGCTCTGAAGTTGTGGTCTATTTCAAAACACCAGAACTGAATCTGTTCAAAGAGTCGTGGCAGGATCTGCCGCAGAACAAACTGACTATTCGTCTGCAACCCGATGAGGGCGTGGATATCCAGGTGTTGAATAAAGTCCCTGGTCTTGATCACAAACATAATCTGCAAATCACCAAACTGGATCTGAGCTATTCAGAAACCTTTAATCAGACGCATCTGGCTGATGCTTATGAGCGTCTGTTGCTGGAAACGATGCGCGGTATTCAGGCGTTGTTTGTGCGTCGCGATGAAGTGGAAGAAGCGTGGAAATGGGTAGATTCCATTACTGAAGCATGGGCGATGGACAACGATGCGCCGAAACCGTATCAGGCCGGAACCTGGGGCCCGGTTGCCTCGGTGGCGATGATTACCCGTGACGGTCGCTCCTGGAATGAGTTTGAGTAATATCTCGACTTATCCTTACGGGTTATTTTACCGGTAACATGATCTTGCACAGATTGTAGAGTAATTTTTACACTTTTGAGCCTCGTGTGGATTCACCCACGAGGCTTTTTTTATTACACTCACTGAAACGTTTCTGCCCTATGAGCTCCGGTTACAGGCGTTTCAGTCATATTTTTCTTGAGTGAAACGCATTGTGAATCACCCTGCTCTGACAACTCAATTTCAGGAGCCTTTATGAATCCACAATTGTTACGCGTAACAAATCGAATTATTGAACGTTCGCGCGCGACTCGTTCTGCTTATCTCGCCCGGATCGAACAAGCGAAAACCTCGACCGTTCATCGTTCGCAGTTGGCATGCGGTAATCTGGCACACGGTTTCGCCGCTTGCCAGCCAGAAGACAAAGCCTCCCTGAAAAGCATGTTGCGTAACAATATCGCCATTATCACCTCCTACAACGACATGCTCTCTGCCCACCAGCCTTATGAACATTATCCAGAGATCATTCGTAAAGCACTGCATGAAGCTAACGCGGTCGGCCAGGTGGCGGGGGGTGTTCCGGCGATGTGCGATGGTGTCACCCAGGGGCAGGACGGAATGGAGCTGTCGCTGTTAAGCCGCGAAGTGATTGCCATGTCGGCGGCGGTGGGGCTGTCTCATAACATGTTTGATGGCGCGCTGTTCCTCGGCGTGTGCGACAAGATTGTCCCAGGGCTGACGATGGCTGCACTGTCGTTCGGTCATCTGCCTGCGGTATTTGTGCCATCAGGCCCGATGGCAAGTGGTTTGCCAAACAAAGAGAAAGTTCGCATTCGCCAGCTTTATGCTGAAGGAAAAGTGGATCGTATGGCGCTGCTGGAGTCAGAAGCCGCGTCTTATCATGCGCCGGGTACGTGTACTTTTTACGGTACAGCCAACACCAATCAGATGGTGGTTGAATTTATGGGGATGCAGTTGCCAGGCTCTTCTTTTGTTCATCCGGACTCTCCACTGCGTGATGCATTAACTGCAGCCGCTGCGCGCCAGGTTACACGCATGACCGGCAATGGTAATGAATGGATGCCAATCGGTAAGATGATTGATGAGAAAGTGGTGGTGAACGGTATCGTGGCGCTGCTGGCAACAGGTGGTTCCACTAACCATACAATGCACCTGGTGGCGATGGCGCGTGCGGCGGGTATTCAGATTAACTGGGATGACTTCTCTGATCTTTCTGATGTCGTACCGCTGATGGCGCGTCTCTACCCGAACGGCCCGGCCGATATTAATCACTTCCAGGCGGCGGGGGGCGTACCGGTGCTGGTGCGTGAACTGCTCAAGGCGGGTCTGCTGCATGAAGATGTGAATACGGTAGCGGGTTTTGGTCTTTCTCGTTATACCCTCGAGCCGTGGCTGAATAACGGTGAGCTGGACTGGCGAGAAGGTGCAGAAAAATCGCTCGACAGCAATGTGATCGCTTCCTTCGAACAACCTTTCTCTCATCATGGTGGGACAAAAGTGTTAAGCGGTAACCTGGGCCGTGCGGTTATGAAAACCTCCGCTGTACCCGTTGAAAACCAGGTAATTGAAGCGCCTGCGGTTGTTTTCGAGAGCCAGCATGACGTTATGCCAGCCTTTGAAGCGGGTTTGCTGGACCGTGATTGTGTGGTTGTTGTTCGTCATCAGGGGCCAAAAGCGAACGGAATGCCAGAATTACATAAACTCATGCCGCCACTTGGTGTATTATTGGACCGGTGTTTCAAAATTGCGTTAGTTACCGATGGACGACTCTCCGGCGCTTCAGGTAAAGTGCCGTCAGCTATCCACGTAACACCAGAAGCCTACGATGGCGGGTTACTGGCGAAAGTGCGCGATGGAGACATCATTCGTGTGAATGGACAGACAGGCGAACTGACGTTGCTGGTAGACGAAGCGGAACTGGCTGCTCGCGAACCACACATTCCTGACCTGAGCGCGTCACGCGTAGGAACAGGACGTGAATTATTCGGCGCCTTGCGTGAAAAACTGTCCGGTGCCGAACAGGGCGCAACCTGTATCACTTTTTAAGACGACAAATTTGTAATCAGGCGAGAGAAAACTCTGATGAAAAACTGGAAAACAAGTGCAGAATCAATCCTGACCACTGGCCCGGTTGTACCGGTTATTGTGGTAAACAAACTGGAACACGCGGTGCCAATGGCAAAAGCGTTGGTTGCTGGTGGCGTGCGCGTTCTGGAAGTGACTTTGCGTACCGAGTGTGCAGTTGATGCTATCCGTGCAATCGCCAAAGAAGTACCGGAAGCGATTGTGGGTGCTGGTACTGTGCTGAACCCACAGCAACTGGCAGAAGTGACCGAAGCAGGCGCACAGTTCGCCATTAGCCCGGGTCTGACTGAACCACTGCTGAAAGCAGCGACTGAAGGCTCCATTCCTCTGATTCCAGGTATCAGCACTGTTTCTGAACTGATGCTGGGTATGGACTACGGCCTGAAAGAGTTCAAATTCTTCCCGGCGGAAGCTAATGGCGGCGTGAAAGCACTGCAGGCGATCGCAGGCCCGTTCTCCCAGGTTCGTTTCTGCCCGACTGGTGGTATTTCTCCGGCTAACTACCGTGACTACCTGGCGCTGAAAAGCGTGCTGTGTATCGGTGGTTCATGGCTGGTTCCGGCGGATGCGCTGGAAGCAGGCGATTACGACCGCATCACTAAGCTGGCACGTGAAGCAGTAGAAGGCGCGAAGCTGTAAAAGTCAAAATGCCCGATCCATGATCGGGCATTTTTGCAGCGTGTTTCTGACGGACTTAACCTTGTACTTTCACCTGTGCGGCGGCGTGCTTCGCGCGTTCAATTGCCTCATCAATGCTCTCCGCTGTAGCCAGCGTCACACCCAGACGACGGCTGCCATCAATTTCCGGCTTACCAAATAAACGAATCTGCAAACCTGCGCCAACGGCATTCTGCACATTATCAAACGTGACATTCTGACTGGTCAGTTGCGGCAGGATAACAGCAGAAGCGGCAGGGCCATTCTGACGAATCCCGCCAACAGGCAGTCCGAGGAACGCGCGTACATGCAGGGCAAATTCCGAGAGATCCTGAGAAATTAACGTCACCATCCCGGTGTCATGCGGGCGAGGGGAGACTTCACTGAAAATCACCTCATCGCCACAGACAAACAACTCCACACCAAACAGACCATAGCCGCCCAGCGCCAGCACCACTTTGCGGGCAATCTCCTGCGCACGTTCCAGAGCCAGTGGACTCATTTGCTGCGGTTGCCAGGATTCGCGATAGTCACCATCTTCCTGACGATGACCTATTGGTGCACAGAAATGGACGCCATCCACCGCACTGACGGTTAGTAGGGTAATCTCAAAGTCAAACTTAACCACGCCTTCAACAATCACGCGGCCCGCCCCGGCGCGACCACCTTGCTGGGCGTACTCCCACGCCTGAGCAAGCTGGTCGGCAGAGCGAATAAACGTCTGCCCCTTGCCGGAAGAACTCATGACCGGTTTAACGATACAGGGATAGCCAATGGCGGTAACCGCCTCGCGGAAAAGACTTTCGCTATCGGCAAAACGATACGTTGAAGTGGGAAGCTGAAGTTCTTCTGCCGCCAGGCGACGGATCCCTTCGCGATTCATCGTTAGCTGAGTCGCACGAGCGCAGGGGACAACATTCAACCCTTCCTTTTCAAGCTGGATCAGCATATCGGTGGCAATAGCTTCGATCTCCGGCACGATATAGTGCGGTTTTTCCAGTTCAACCACACGGCGCAACGCATCGCCATCCAGCATATTGATGACATGAGAACGATGCGCGACATGCATGGCTGGCGCGTCGGCATAGCGATCGACCGCAATCACTTCTACACCGAGGCGTTGGCACTCGATGGCCACTTCTTTACCCAGTTCACCGGAGCCTAATAACATCACGCGAGTTGCTGCCG
>OGQY01002405.1_pt1 | contig 11220 bp, 8 predicted proteins | sample 1553361 | NCBI WGS metagenome assembly OGQY01 (sample SAMEA2579963, study PRJEB22360) | human gut metagenome | reverse complement strand
TGCAGCCAGCAGAAAGCCCTCCGGATCCGGTTTGGAGCGGGTAATCTGATTCCCGTCTGAAACGGCGTCAAAGTAGTCCCCAAGTCCCAGCTGTCCCAGGATAAAGCCGGCATTTTTGCTGGAGGAACCGATAGCCAGCTTTAACCCCCTCTTTCTCAGCTCATCCATGGTCGCCTTCACCTCCGGAGCCAAATCCGCCGGTGACATATTTTTAAGCAGCTCTTTGTAAATTTCATTCTTTTCTGTTGTGTATCGTTCCTTTTCCTCTTCGCTCATAGTGCCGTCATACTTTTCGAGTATAATCTCGAAGCTTTCCCTGCGGCTGACTCCGCGCAGCCGGTTGTTGATGGTCTCGTCAAAGCAGATCCCCAGCTTATCCGCCACCTGTTTCCATGCCTGATAGTGGTATTTGTCCGTATGGCAGATCACGCCATCCAGATCGAAGATGATTCCGCGGTATTTCATAATTCCACCCCTGCTTTCTCTTTCTTTGGTTCTGTTGTTTCCTGCTCTTTTTTCTTCTCTCCGGAGTAATTGGATAAGATTACAGCCGCCAGAATCAGCACACAGCCGCCGATCATCCGGATTGTCACATGCTCGTGCAGAAGGATGACGGAAAACAGGGTGCCGAAGACGGACTCCATGGAAAGAATGATAGCCGCTTTCGTCTCATCCACATACTTCTGGCATGCTGTCTGAAGAAGATAGCAGACCGTTGTGCTGATAATGCCGAGATAGAGAACACTCCACCATCCTTTTGCAGTAACCTGAAAATGCACCTGCCCGGAGGCAATCATGAATATCAATGATAAAATACCTGCCGTACACATCTGAATAAAGTTCAACACAGATGCCCTGTACTTCTTCACAAAGATGCTTGTCAGAAAAATCTGAAAAGCAAAGCCCACTGCACATATAAGGGTCAGTCCGTCACCCAGTCCCAGGGACAGATCTTTATCCAGGGACAAAAGTCCCACCCCCACGATGGCCAGCACTGCTCCTATTATACCTCTGAATCCTACTTTTTTCCGGCAGATCAGAAAAGCAATAAAAGGAACAATCACCACATTTGTAGCTGTGAGGAACGCATTCTTTGACGGAGTCGTATATTGCAGTCCTATGATCTGAAGAGAAAACCCAATAAAAAGAGCTGCGCCCATAAAAACTCCTGCAGTTACTTCCTCTTTTTTTATCCCTTTAAGATTCCGGATACTTATCCCACCCATAAGCACGGAAGCCAACAGAAAACGAATGGTCATGATCTGAAAAGGCGACAGACTGTCAAGAGCCATGTCACTGGCCACAAATCCTCCTCCCCAGATAACAGTAACTAATACCAATCCGGCAATCGCCATATATTTTTTCATAAATCACCTTATCCTTCCAGAGGTTTCAGACAAATATCAGACCCGATTCCACATAAAAATTCTGCAAGCACGTCAATACATCCCTGCACATCCTCCATACTGCACACTTCTGCCGGATTATGCATATAGCGAAGAGGTATGGACATAACTGTTGTAGGTATCCCCCTGCCTGCCATATGAATAGCATCTGCGTCCGTACAGGTTCTTCCACATCCGTTCTCCCACTGATATTTTATATGTATATTCCGGGCAGCTTTTTCGAGTTGCTCCACCACCATTTTATGACTGAAAGAATTATGGAGGAAAACAGGTCCGCCTCCCAGAATGATTTCTCCGTTTTCGATGGCTCTTGTTCCCTCATAATCGCTGGTATATGTAACATCAAGCACAACCGCCAGGGTCGGAGCGATTCGGGATGCACACCAGGCAGCTCCGTGCTTTGTCAGTTCTTCCCCTACAGTAGTTGCCGCATAAATTCCACATGTGCACCCTCTTTCCTTGGCCTTTTTCGCAGCCTCCAGGATAATATATCCTCCCAGACGGTCATCAAGGCCTCTTGCACAGAGTCTGTCATTTAAAAGTTCTCTGTAATCTGTATCAAAACTCACCGGATCACCACAGGCCACATGAGCCATGGCATCTTCCCTTGAAACAGCACCGATATCGATGATGATATCTGTAATTTCCAACTCTTTCTTATTCAGAGAGCCATGGTTTCGGACTGCGCCGTAAACCACATTTCCTTCATGCATGATTCTGACTTTCTGTCCAAGATAAGTTCCCGGATAAATACCACCCGCCTTGGATACGTGGAGCATTCCTTTCTCCGTAATATGCGATATCATGAGACCAATCTCATCCATATGTGCCGACAGCATAACCTTGATCTCTGCATCCGGATTTACAATACTTACCACATCGGCAATTTCATCCGTGTAGATCTCATCCGCAAATCCTCTTGCATACTTTATAACTTTTCTCTGAATCTCTTCCTCAAAGCCGGAAACTGATGCTGTTTCCAGTAATTCATATAAAAATTCTCTGTTCATATGTATTCTTACTCCTTTTTCCGTTCTATACCGCATTCATCGTCTGCTCACGCTTTTTGTTGATTCGATAATACAATCCTACACTGAGCAGGAATCTGGACACCTGATCCATCGCAATAATAATCCAGATTATTGTCAAAGGCAGCCTTAACACATAAGCAGCCAGCATACACAGAGGAATCCTTACGATCCATATGCCAAATCCCGCCACCAGCATAGGAGCATTCTTATACCCCATAGCTCTGATGGTTCCATTGTAGATCCTGGACAAATTCTGAGGTATCTGGATAAATCCCATAACAAACACATATACAACACCTATGGCCTGTAATTCAGGTTTGTCCGTCATCAGAGTCATAAAGAACCGCGGGAGGAAAATCAGCAGCACCGAAGTTATCGAGCTAATAAATACTCCCACTTTCAGTTGTTCTTTAAAGTAAACTTTTCGCAGTTCCTCATCCTGCATACCAATTGCTCTGGCTGCCAGTGTAGTGGATGCCGTACTAAAACCAATGGCCGGCATCTCCGTAATTTCCTCTGCCTGTATACCCAGCTGATATGCGGCAAATGCCTGGTTTCCGTAAAATAGTATCACTTTACTCAAAATGATAGCAGAAACCTGCCAGAATACGGTTTCCAAAGCTGCCGGAATTCCTGTAGTATAGATTTCGTAGATACATTTTTTATCAAAACTGAAAAATCTATGCTCAGATGGTACTTTTCGAAACAGTCCACCCTTCTTTTTATATAAAAGGTACAGTCCTGTACCTGCACCAACTGCCTGTGCCATCAAAAGAGCGGTAGCCGCACCTTTTATTCCCATGCCCGGAATACCGAAGGCACCAAAGATAAAGCAATAACCGCAGACAATATTGACCACATTCATAAGAACCGCAATATACATAGGAATCTTTGTATTGCCGTATCCCTGGAAAGAGGCTGTAACCACCGTCGTGATCACCACAAACGGGAATTCGAATATAATGGTCTTCATATACCCCTCTGCCAGAGAGAGGATCTGGGGATCCTTTGAAAAAAATCCAAGAAAAAGCGGTGCCTTAAAGTATAACACCACCTGGAAAATAAACACAATAATCATTTCCGTAAGTATGGTCTGCTCCGCAATCTTCCTGCAATCCTGATGTCTGCCCGCACCGTATGCCCGGGCGATCAAAACCGTAGCCCCAATTGCCACTCCCTTATAAAAACACCATAATGTATCCGTAATCCGGATACAGATCCCCTGTGCGGAAATGTCATTTGCAAGCAACCGTCCAACCATTGCCGTGATTACCAGGTTTGCCGAAATCTGAAGTATGTTTTCCAGTATCATCGGAATAATGATTTGATAAATATCTCGTTTTATAACTTTTTTTCCGTACACAGAAACCTCCATCCTTTTTAAAACGGGTGTTTGAATATACTTCAGACACCCGTTTTATTATGCTTTGTTTATAAATATGACTATGCTTCTATTTGCCGAATTTGGCTTTCATTTCCTCCTGTTCCGCTTTGAGAACCTCTGCAGGATCCTCATCATTCAACAGTATATTCGCCATAGAGTTTTTGGACATTTCCAGTGCTTCTGCAAAGTTAGAGGTATAATTTACCTGTGGAACCGTCTTTCCGACTTCTGTAAACAGGTCAAAGATCTGCTGTCCGCCAAAGAACTCATCCCCCTCTTTAAATACATCAGACTCAAGAGCTTTCAGATAAGACGGATACAGTCCGTAATTCTGGAATCCTTCCACATTGGCATCAACATTTTCCATAACAAACTTCACAAATGCCTTGGAAGCCTCTGTACTTTTACTGGCTGAAGGAACCGCCAGAACAGAACCACCATTGGATGCTCCCTGAGCTTCTTTATCTGCCTGGAATCTCGGAAGTTCCATAACAGCCCACTTGCCGCTCTGATCAGGAGCTGCTTCCTTAATAGATCCTACCATCCACACAGCATCTGCAATACATGCAAACTTATCTGCGCCCATGCCTGCTACCATATCATCCCAGGATGAATTATTGAATGTGATACCTGCATCATACATTTTCTTACAGGTTTCCATTGCCTGAATAGAAACATCTGAATCTACCTGAGTATTTCCGTCCTTGTCAAAGTAGAAACCGCCGCCTTCCATCATGAGAAGTCTGTAGGTTGTATCATTTCTGGATTCTGCCATACAAAGCATATTAACGCCTGTTTTCTCTTTTAATACTTTTCCTGCCTCGATAAAATCATCCCAGGTCACGATATCTTCTGCCTTGATTCCTGCTTCTTCAAACAGGTCGCTTCTGTAGAACATACCACACGGGCCGGAATCCCATGGATACGCAATGATCTTCCCGTCAACCGTACACTCTGAGATTTTAATCGGGAAATAGTCATCCGAATTGATCATATCTGTAAAATCTTCAAATTTTCCGGGGAATTTCTCTCCGAACTTTGCCATCTGTTCACCTTCAATAGAAACAATATCCGGAAGGCCGATGCCGGACTGCAGGCAGGTAGTCATTTTCTGGTATACCTGATCCACACCCATTTCCTCAAAATTAAAGGTTACATCCGGATTCTCTTCCTGGAACTTCTCTGCCCATTCCTCAAGATGCGCCAGTGCCACGTCCCAGCTCCAGACTGTGATCTCACCGGACAGTCCGCCTTCCTTATCTCCGGAAGCTGTTTTATCAGCTCCGCCGCCTCCGCCACATGCAGTCATAGACAATGCCATCACCGCTGCTGTTGTCAATGCTACTACTCGTTTCTTCATCATATTTATATCCTCCTAAATATTTTTTTCAGAATCAACTACATTATTCCTTTACTGCTCCACCCATGACACCTGCCACGAACTGTTTCTGGAATATCAAGAAGATGATCATGATAGGCAGAACCGCACAAACTGTCGCCAGCATAACCACACCATAGTCTTTTCTCCATGCCACACCATCCAGCATAGCCAGAGCTACCGGGAAGTTATACATAGATTTTGTACTGAGAATAATCAACGGCCACATAAAGTTATTCCACATGCTCATAAACATGTAAATTCCGAGAGCACCAATCGCCGGCTTCTGAGATGGAAGAACCACCTTCAGGAAAATGCCGATTTCACCACACCCGTCGATTCTGGCTGCCTCGATCAAAGATGTTGGAAATGCTAACATATTCTGTCTCATCAGGAAAATACCAAAAGCACCTGCAAGTCCGGGCAATACCACTGCCTGGTACGTATCTGCCCATCCAATATTGTTCATCAGTGTGAACAGTGGCACATACATGACCTGAGACGGAATCATCATAGTTACCATGATCAGACTGAACAGTAAGCCCTTCCCTTTGAATTCAAATTTCGCCAAAGCATATCCTGCCATGGAGTGCAGTATGATAGAGAGTGCAGTATAGGTCACTGTCATAATGGTAGAATTCATAAGTATCCGCAGGATATCCATCTTTTTGTTCAGATTTTTAAAATTTTCTACCAGATGAGAGCCAAAAATCAACTTAGGTGTTGCACTCAAAATTTCCGCATTCGTGTTTGTTGCAGACACAAACATGAAGTAGAAGGGAAACAGGGAAATCAGTGCCGCAATGGTCAGGAACACATAGGTAAAAACTTTACGTCCGTTTATTTTCTTTCCTGTTGTTTTCACTAATTGTCACCTCCATTTGTAGCTTTAAACTGCACAAAGGACAGTATGCCTATGATAAGCACCAACGCATAACTGAGTGCCGCTGCATATCCGAATTTGTAATAGGAGAATCCGGTATTGTACAGATAGTGTCCTATAGTTATCGTGGCATTGTCAGGTCCTCCTTTTGTCAGTACAAAGGATTCATCGAACAGCTGCAGAGTTCCTATGGTGGATGTGATACTCACAAAGAGAATAATGGATTTTACCATAGGGATTGTGATTCGGAAGAATCTCTGCAGGAAAGATGCCCCATCTATATCTGCTGACTCATACAGTTCCATGGGGATTCCCTTCAGACCAGCAATCATAATGATCGTGTTATATCCGGTCCATCTCCAGGTGATACCCATAATGACAACTGCTCTTGCACCCCATACAGTATTCAGCCAGTCTACGCCACCCAAACCAAAAGTTCTGAGAATATGGTTTACCAGACCGAAATCTGTATTAAACAGCAGCTTAAAAATCATCGCATACGCAACCAAGGCTGTAACGGACGGTAAAAACACACTGACGCGGTAACAGGTTCTGAATCTCAGAAAACTTTCTTCTACCAGAACTCCCAGTATCAGGGAAAGTATCACCATAACCGGCACCTGGATCGCCAGATAGATAAATGTATTTCCCAGGGATTTCCAAAATACAGGATCCTTGCACATGGTCACGTAATTATTAATGCCACAGAACAGATAATCTCCACCTTCAAAATCATAAAAACTCAGTGCCAGGGATTTAATTACCGGATATACCATGAATACTCCGAACAGAAGTATCATTGGCAGCAAAAATATGTACGGTGCTGTTTTTTTGTTTACAAAACTCCTTCTTCTTTCATTGTCTCCTTCCATCTTTTCCCTTCCTTTCTTACTTTCTTCTGTATTGCTCGGCCCGCTCTGCCAGCGATTCCTTCTCGGTTCCGAAAATCTTCCAGGTAAATGTAAACGGTTCCGGATACAGTTTATCTTTTTCCAGACACTCGGCACCCCAGCTTGCACTTCCCAGACCATGCTGTGCATAATCAACAGATAATTGGATATTTTCCGTTCTGTGAAGTTCATTTGTATGTGTCGCCTGTGTCAGGTTTTCCTGTGTATAATGTAATGCTCCAAAAGAGAATTCTTTATCCGATGCGATACAGATTCCGTTACCCGCCTCTGTCACAAACGCAGCCCAGCGAGTATCCTCATGATTACCTGTCTCCTGAGGCAGTACATAAGGGAAATAGAAATCTTCCACGTTCTTCTCCCAGCAGCCTATCGCGTTGCCTTCTTTACAGTCCGGATATGTTTCCAGAGGTCCTCTTCCGTACCAGACTGCCTGTTCACAGGCTTTATCCAGCACAAACCGCATACCGATCCGCGGAAAACTCTCCGGAAGCTGCACACCGGTTGGCACTCCGTGATAACTCATGGTTATAAGACCATCTGCCTGAATGTGATATTCAGCCTTCACAATGATTTTCCAGTCAACCGTTATCGGTGCATAGATCTGTGAAACGGAGATAACCACTTCCTGTTCCTTCTCCTCTACCGTCACCTTTTCAACAAGGTTTGTCATGGCTTTCAACATCGCTTTTTCCCAGATTTCAGCCACATTCTTGTCATTGTCAACAGGTGCTCTCCAGAGGTTCAGCCCCAGTCCTTTGCAGATTAACCGTTCGCCATTCAATGTATAACCACTTAAATATCCATGAACCCGGTCAAACTCGGCAGTAAAATTCTGGCCTTCCACATAAATAATTCCTGCTTTCTCCACCATATGCAGTTCTCCGGAGCTTCCGTTATCTGCCGGCTCTTTCACTGTCTTCCGAACTGCTTTATTGAGACATTCCTGATGGAACGCAACCTCATGATGAGCTTCCTCCGACCAGATCTGTTTTTCTTTGTAACATACTGTGATCGTCAGCCAGATATCCTGTTCATCGCACCATGCTCCTGACTCTGCAGAATCATATACCGTGATGCGTTTGCATCCATGTGGTGCTACCTCACTCAGATCCACCTTACCTTCCAGCAGAATTCCCTGCAGTGTATGAACCTTGAATGTACCTTCAAGATGAGACAGGTCAGTAAAATCATATTTATTGCAAACTGTAATTTCACCTGTGGTTTTATCAAAATCGATAAATGTTACCGGCTCCATTACTTTTTTTACCTGTAAAATACCTGGCGTCGGTCTTCTGTCTGCCTGGATCAGTCCATCACAACAAAATGCCCCACTGTTTGGATAATCCCCGTAATCTCCGCCATATGTATAGTAAGCTTTGCCGTTGCTGTCATATTTTTTAATACCGTGATCAACCCACTCCCAGATAAAACCGCCCTGCAGCCTTGGATATCGTTCAAATATTTCCCAGTATTCTTTTAATCCTCCCGGGCCATTTCCCATTGCATGTGCGTACTCGCATACTACATGAGGTTTCTTCTTTGCAGTGTCTCTTCCCAGGATCTCCAATGCCTTATGTCTGGTATACATGGTACTGTACACATCAGCTATAGAAGCATCCCTGTCTTCCTCGTAATGAACCAGTCTGGTTGGATCATACTCTTTTATAAATCTTCCGCTGGCTACAAAGCTGCTTCCGAATCCTGATTCGTTTCCCAGTGACCAGAACAGAATACTTGGATGGTTCTTATCCCTTCTTACCATACGTTCCGCACGATCCACATAGCTTTTTTCCCAGATCGTATCATCACTGATCTTATTCATGTTTTTGGTATAAGCCATCTGGTTACACTCCAGATCAGCTTCCTCCATCACATAAAGTCCAAGACGGTCACACATATCCAGAAAATCAGGATGTGGCGGGTAATGCGAGGTTCGTACTGCATTGATATTGTTCTGTTTCATCAGATACAGATCCGCCAGCATATCCTCTTTTGTAATGCATCGTCCTGTATTTTCATTCCAGTCATGTCGGTTTACTCCTTTTAATTTGATAGCCTTTCCATTTACCAGGAATAATCCGTCTTTTACACAAATATTTCTGAATCCTGTCCACTCTCCATAGGATTCCAGAACTTCTCCCTGTTTCTTCAGGGTAAGGATCACCCGATATAACTCAGGGTATTCTGCTGACCAGGGTTTTATATTCTCCAGAATTACCTCTGTCACATATTCTGTCTCGCCTTTTTTACCACTTATCTCACGGCTTTCACTGAAGATGACCTGTTCGCCGTCCATTACTTCCATCTCAACAGTAAGCGCCGTCTCATCCTCCGTATGATTTTCAAACACTGCATCCAGGCAAATCTTTCCGGTCGTCTCATTCTGTTCCATAACCAGATCAGATACGATCCGCCAGTCCAGCATATGATGTTTCGGTCTCCGGATCAGAGATACATCTCTGATAATTCCGGCAAACCACCACATATCCTGATTTTCCAGATAACTGCCATCACTGAATTTGTAGACGATCACCGCCAGCACGTTTTCCCCATCCTGTAATGCTTCTGTCACATCAAATTCAGCTGTGTTACGAGGCCCCTGGCTGTATCCTATGAATGTACCGTTGAGCCATACGTGATAAGCACTTTCAACCCCGTCAAACCTCAGGATATATTCCCTGTCTTTTTGTTTCTCCTCCTGAAAAGTGTACCGGTAAACACCCGTAGGATTGTCTGCCTGTATGCCCGGGTCGTCCAGAATCGGGAACAATGCTATCGCATCATTATAATGTGGATAATCATAACCATTCAGCTGCCAGTGTCCGGGAACCGGCATCATGCCAAACTCCCGATCGTCATATTCCTTCTCCATACATGTGTCAGGAACATAAAACGGTGACTCATAATAAGCAAATTTCCACTGTCCGTTCAACAGACGGTAATTGGAGCATTCTTCTCTTCTTCCCTGTCTTGCCGATTCCTTATTCGGATAACCACAATAAAACGGTCTGACCGGAAGACGATTTCTTCCAAGGATCTCTACGTTACTCCAATCCATGTGTTTGTATACGTATTCCATATCTTTCCCCTTTCTACTTTTATTCAGGGCAACTTTCCCTGAGAATCAACTGATTTGGTACAATGATTTTTAAACCTTGTTCTCTTTTCGTGTAAAGACATTCCATCAATGTCTTTGCTGCCATCATTCCGACCAGGTCATTATGTAACTTCACAGTGGAAAGCCCAGGAGTTACAAAGGATGCCACCTGATCATCGTTACACCCGACAATCGCCACATCACCCGGAACAGAAATTTTCTCTTCTTTCAAAGCTTTCAGAAAACCGATGGCCATGGTATCGTTTTCCACAAATACCGCTCGTGGAAGCCTTCCTTTTCGGATAATTTCTTTTCCCAGCTCATATCCAAACTGTGTGTGATTGGATGGACACAGGTAGATATTTTTCTCATCATACTTTCCAAGACTTTTCATAATCTGCCGGAAATAAAGAAAACGTTCATCTCTGTGAATCTTACCATTCGCTTCCAGCCCGTATGTCCCCATATATCCGATAGAATCAAATCCTTTTTTCAGGAAAATATTTATAACTTTCTTTACTGCCTGTTTGAAATCGTTTATCACGCAATCAGCTGTAAGCGATCCATCTTTCAGGTGAAAGTCCGCACATACCACCGGCAATCCGGAATCCAGAACAGCCTGTCTGAACACCTTCTTTTGATACCAGAGTGTGGAATATCCTACAAAGATCAAGCCCTGATAATCGGATATCTTCGATGCGTTGGCATCCAGCATAGATTCAAAGACCTCTTTTACTTTAAATCCGTTTTTTTCAAGTTCCATCTTTATATTCACGCGGATAATCTGATAAAATTTATCTTCCACTTCTTCTTCCTCGCCATACAAAAGCATAACTCCTATGGTTCCTCTTGTACCTTGAATGGCTGAGTATTCAAAACATTTGTTGTATCCCAGTTCACCTGCCGCCTCCAGAATCCTTTCCCTTGTCTTCTGAGATACAGAAAAGGTAGTGTCATTTTTCAGAACTCTGGATACAGATGCTGCAGATACCCCGGCCTTCCGGGCGACATCTCGTATTGTAGCCATATTCCCACCTCTTGATTAATTAAATCACATCGTCTGACTGTACATTTATCTTCGATGTAATTTAGTTAATATTTTTTGTGTTTAGTAAATTTATTTCCATTCC
>OGQY01002399.1_pt1 | contig 11230 bp, 10 predicted proteins | sample 1553361 | NCBI WGS metagenome assembly OGQY01 (sample SAMEA2579963, study PRJEB22360) | human gut metagenome | reverse complement strand
ACCCAAAATCAATGATTTAGGGCTTGAAACTATAGGAAGGAGCAGATTTGATATATGGGTTTATTTAACAAAATGAAAAAATTTTTTTCGTGCTTTAAGTATAAGCTGGACAGAGAGATTTTAAGGGAATATCTCCAGCATACAATTAATTTTGCTGTCGAGAATAAGTTGCCATTTTGTGATGAATTTTATATTGCTGACAGTCTTGATGCAAAGGATAGATTACATGTCGCTATCCTAAATTATGATGTACCAGGAGAGGCTGTTTATGAGATTGAGAAGAGTTTTAAGGGAATAGTTATTTTGGCGAATCACGAAAAATGTTACAATCCGGAAAATGATCATAAGTATATTAATGCGGAAGATTTTATAAGCCGAGAACTTTGCACGTTGCCAGAAAAGTTTTTTGTATTCATGGATATGGCGCCGACTATGCTTGAACAGTATGAGATTTAGGGACGTTCCTTTTGTCACAATGAGCGTCCCCTGTCTTACTTATAACATGCCACAGGGACACTCCTCGTGCCAAAAGGAACGTCCCCATATTATCAGAATGAGAGCGAGGGAAAATGCATGGATATGTTACAGTTGATGAAGGAGAGGCACAGTGTGCGGCAATATAAAGATAAGCCAATCGAGCAGGAGAAACGTGCGGAGATCGACAGGCTTATCTCTGAGATAAATTCTGAGAGCGGACTGAGCATGCAGGCGGTCTACGATGAGCCGAACTGTTTTGATTCGTTTATGGCGCATTACGGCAAATTCACAAATGTTTCTAATTATATAGCGATAGTTGGCGCGAAGAACGACCAGGAAAAGGCCGGCTACTACGGTGAAAAGCTGGTGCTTGGATGTCAGGAACTTGGACTTAACACATGCTGGGTTGCAATGTCACATGGTAAGACCCAGGCAGTCATAGGCAAAGGACAGAAACTTCTGATAGTGATTGCCATTGGGTACGGTGAGAATCAGGGTGTTGCCCACAAGAGCAAAGATATATCAGAAATCAGCAGGGCAGATGTGGCGACAGACTGGTTCACAAAGGGGATGGAGGCGGTGTGTCTGGCACCGACAGCAGTGAACCAGCAGAAGTTCATGTTTGAGCTGAGAGAGGGTGTGGTGACAGCGAAAGCTCCGAGAGGAATATGCACGAAGATAGATCTTGGAATTGCCAAATACCACTTTGAGGCTGGGAGTGGACACAAAGTCTTCACAAAATAATTAGCACTCGCCTCTTGACAGTGCTAACGACTAGGTGTATAACATAGTTAAAGATAAGGAAAGAGATTAGAAAGAAGAGAAAGAATCCCGAAAGCTTATCTTGATAATTATTTTGAAAGTAACAGTAAACAAAAAGTCTAAGTGCCTTGGGGTTTCATAAGAAGCCACAATTTCCGACACTTGTTTGAGATTGAAAGGAGAAATGACTTATGTTACCTAGTATTTTTGGAGAAGATTTATTTGATGATTGGATGAATGACTATTTCCCATTTGGAAAGGATTTTGACAAGGAGTTCAGTAAAGCGTTAGCACCTACCGAGCATGCTCTGTATGGCAAGCATGCAAAGAACATGATGAAGACCGATGTCCGTGAGACAGACGATTCATACGAAGTAGATATGGATCTCCCAGGATTCAATAAAGATGAAGTAAAGGTTCAGCTTGCTGATGGTTACCTGACAATTGAGGCTGCAAAGGGTCTGGATAAGGATGAGAAAGACAAGAAGAGCGGCAAGTACATCAGGCGTGAGCGTTATGCCGGCAGCATGAGCAGAAGCTTCTATGTCGGTGAAGGAGTTACTCAGGAAGACATTCATGCAAAGTATGAACATGGCGTACTGAAGCTGTCGATTCCTAAGAAGGAAGAGCAGAAGAAAGTAGAGAAGAGTAATTACATCGCAATCGAATAATGTAAGAACTGCGTGATTACTTAATAACAGATGACTAATATTCGTAGAGCCCTCCGTGTATCTGCAAGGTGCAGGTATGCGGGGGGCTCTTTTGCTTGCCTGTTCCAGGGACACTCCTCATGACAAAAGAAACGTCCCCATTAAAGTATCCCCATTAAAGTATCAGCCATGAAAACAATATGACAGCCAAAGGCATGGTTATGATACAGAACAAAGTAGTAAATACATTTAAAAGACTGGAGTATGTTGCATCTTTGTTATATACCTGAACCATCTGGGTGATTGTTGAAGCTGATGGCGTGATGGAGGCAAGGTATACTATGAGTAGTAAGGTTCTTCCGTCTGGAATAAATTCGTACACATGACTTACATACATTATAAGCAGCAAAATAGTAGGCCAGATAACGAGCCTGATGGCAGAGAAAAGGTATAGTTTTGCATTCTTCAGGCTGGCCAGAATCGGCGAATCAGCCATCAGCATACCAGTTACTATCATGCTTAGAGGTGCAAGCATATTCCCAATGTCATTTATCGGGGCAAGGATGACGGCTGGCAGTTTTATCTTGCAGAAAAATAGCAGGAGACCTGCTATTATGGCTAATACATTTATATTGGATATTATCTTTTTCCATTCCAGGTGTGGCTTTTCGTAGAGCATTGTGCTGCAGTGTGTCCAGAGAAATATCAGTTGTACAGACATAAATGCGCATGAATACAGTACATAGTCGGAACCTAGAATAGCACTTACAAGTGGGATAATCATATTTCCCGAGTTGGAATACATGACAGTTGCACATTCAACCGGGGTCCAGTGCCAAAATTTCCTTCCGATATTTATAAAAATCAACAGCAGAACATGTATAATGACTGCAATGACAGCGGAAAATAATAGTCCCTGCAGTTTTTCTTTTGTAAAATCAATCTCAAATGAACCAATTATGGCACAGGGCATCACCAGATATACCACGATGATAGATAATATCCGGCTGTCAGATGATTTTAATATATTTTTGTTGACAAGAATAAATCCAAGCAGGATCATAATAAAAAAGTTAATAAGCTTTCCGAGCAAAATTATACTTATCTGCATAGCGATTACCTCTTTTCGTTTCTGTATTATAATACTCTTCCTCTAAAAAAACATCCCTGAATGCTGACTTGTCAAAAATAAAAGAATGCGATAAAATATGTGCAATTTGTAGAGAACTTGTAAATAGCATCCAAAATAAGGAGAGATGACATACTATGAATTCGCGTAAAAACCATGACAAAAAGCTTATGTTGCCGGTTCTCATTTTTCTGGTTGGCTGTCTGGTTTTGACAGTAGTTTTATATCATTCATATAGATCAAATTATAAACAGGTACGGAATGTCACAGCGCTTAATGCCGCAACATATGCAGAACGACTACAGAATGACATGAACCGTGGAGTTGCAATTACAGATACACTTGAAGAGATAGCAATCAGCGAAAATGGGAAAATTGACAATTTTCAAAAAGTTGCTCAGGATCTGATGGCAGATTTTATTCAGAGCATACAGATTGCGCCTGACGGTGTTGTCACAGATATATATCCGGAGGCAGGGAATGAAGCTGGAAAGATAGATTTGATGAATGATGAAAGTCGTGGAGAGATATGCCGTTATGGAAGAGATAAAAATATAGTTACGATGCAGGGTCCTTTTGATTTAAAACAGGGAGGGCAGGGCATTGCGATTAGAAATCCTGTATATCTGGAGGGGGCAGATGGCTCTCCAGTATTTTGGGGATTTACCATAGTAATTATACGTGTTCCGGAGATATTTACAGAATCAATTCAGGCACTCACAAAATTCGGTTATGATTACTCCCTGACAAAGACAGTTTCCCCTTTGTCTGATGATACAGAGATAGTATCATCATCCGGCAATATTATGAAGAATCCGATTACATTTGAGTTTGAATTTTGCGGCAGTCTATTTGATTTTGAGGTAATGCCTGCTGATGGCTGGAGTCACGGGTGGAATGTATTTCCGCAGCTGTTTTTGGGAATATGTGTTATTTTGCTCTTAACTGGATTAACGGTGGTCATCCTTGTGATTGAGAGAAATCGAGATACATTAAAAAAAATGGCGATAACAGATCCGCTGACCGGACTCTTGAATCGTAAGGGGTTTGACGAACAGCTCAAAAATGTTATGCAGGGCGATCTTCATATTCATTGCGTGGGTATACAGATGGATATTGATGATTTTAAATTTATAAATGATATGTATGGTCATGTAGTTGGAGATGCCGCACTGAAAAGTCTTGCACAGGACATGCAGAGCTATTTCAATGATAATTCTATTATTTGCAGAAATGGCGGTGATGAGTTCTCTGCCATTCTGGTTGACACAACAGAGGAAGAGGCAAGAAAGAAAATAGAACAATTTACTCTTCAGCCACGGCATATAACATATAATGGTGGGGAGCGTCCATTTTACATTTCTCTTGGGTATGCAGAATATCCAAAAGATTGTGAAGATGTTTCGGAGCTTATCAGATGCGCGGATATGGCACTTTACGCGGTAAAACTTCATGGAAAGCATAATTGCAGTCCTTATCGAGGAGCTTATAAGATGCAGCACAGAAGCCAGCTGGGGTTTGCACTTCAGGATGTATCAAAGAATCTTCCGGGAGCCTTCCTTATATATATAGCGGATCCCGAAAATGATAATATTTTATTTGCAAATCGTGAACTGATAGAATTTGCTGGCTGCAGGGATTTTGATGATTTTCTGGATTACACAGATCATAGATTCAGAAACCTGATCCATCCAGACGAACGGGATTCTGTTGAGACCAGCATCTGGAAACAGATTTATGCAAAGACCAGTGGAAATAATGACTATGTAAGGTTCCATTTTGCAAAAAAAGATGGAACATATCTCCCTGTTCTTGATCACGGAAGAATTGTGGAAAACCGTTATTATGGAAATGTATTCTACGTTTTGATCATGGACTGCGCTCTGGTTGAATCTTATTATGATAACAAAACATGTCTGGAAACTGTGCCGGAATAGCGGATTGGCTATTACAGGAATAGGACACAAAATCTTCACAAAAGAATTAGCACTCACCTCTTGACAGTGCTAACAACTAGGTGTATAACATAGTTAAAGATAAGGAAAGGGATTAGAAAGAAGAGAAAGAATCCCGAAAGCTTATCTTGACAATTATTTTGAAAGTAACAGTAAACAAAAAGTCTAAGTGCCTTGGGGTTTCATAAGAAGCCACAATTTCCGACACTTGTTTGAGATTGAAAGGAGAAATGACTTATGTTACCTAGTATTTTTGGAGAAGATTTATTTGATGATTGGATGAATGACTATTTCCCATTTGGAAAGGATTTTGACAAGGAGTTCAGTAAAGCGTTAGCACCTACCGAGCATGCTCTGTATGGCAAGCATGCAAAGAACATGATGAAGACCGATGTCCGTGAGACAGACGATTCATACGAAGTAGATATGGATCTCCCAGGATTCAATAAAGATGAAGTAAAGGTTCAGCTTGCTGATGGTTACCTGACAATTGAGGCTGCAAAGGGTCTGGATAAGGATGAGAAAGACAAGAAGAGCGGCAAGTACATCAGGCGTGAGCGTTATGCCGGCAGCATGAGCAGAAGCTTCTATGTCGGTGAAGGAGTTACTCAGGAAGACATTCATGCAAAGTATGAACATGGCGTACTGAAGCTGTCGATTCCTAAGAAGGAAGAGCAGAAGAAAGTAGAGAAGAGTAATTACATCGCAATCGAATAATGTAAGAACTGCGTGATTACTTAATAACAGATGACTAATATTCGTAGAGCCCTCCGTGTATCTGCAAGGTGCAGGTATGCGGGGGGCTTTTTTGCGTTCTGCTATTAGATGTAAATGAGCATTGTTCCAGTGAAAGTGGAAAATATTATGACTATTTTGGCTGGAATATTGTAAATGCTGGTAAATTTTTTCATTGATATTTACACAGAATATCTCTAAAAATGTTGAAATGGCATTTGATTTATTTGATAATAGTGATTGAGACTGGTGATGGAGGACAATCGGTGAAACGTTATTCAATAAAGGGGGATTTATATGTTCGATTTTCAGCAAATGTATAGAGAAAAGCTGCGTACACCGGAGGCTGCGGTGGAGTGTGTCAAGGATGGAGACTGGGTCGATTACACATCGTCCCTTGGAAAACCTGTACTACTTGACAGAGCACTGGCAAAGCGGAGAGATGAGCTGCACGATGTGAAGATCAGGGGCAATCTGATGGCTGGGCCTATAGAGGTTGCAGAGTGCGATGACAGTCAGGAGCATTTTGTGTATCATAGCTGGCACTGTTCGCAGTACGAGAGAAAGCTGTGCGATGAGGGCAAATGCTATTATATACCGATGGTGTTCCACAATAATGCGGCTTACTATGAGTATTTCCTCCATGTGAATGTGGTCATGGTGTCGGTGGGACCTATGGACAAGCATGGTTATTTTAACTTCTCGGTAAATACCGGTGTGGCTGCCCCTATTGCCAGGAAGGCGGACATCGTTATAGTTGAGGTGAATGCGCACATGCCTAAGATACGCGGTGGATATGACGAGTGTATTCACATATCGGATGTGGATATGATCGTAGAGGGGGAGCACGAGCCATTTGCTGATGTGAAAACACAGGCACCGCGGGAGGTTGACCGGAAGATAGCGGAGCTGCTCATTCCGTATATTGTGGACGGTTCAACACTGCAGCTCGGTATCGGAGGAATGCCAAATGCGGTGGGTGAGATGCTGGCTCAGTCGGATCTCAAGGATCTCGCCATGCACACGGAGCTCTGCTCGGATGCATATCTTGCCCTGTACAAGGCGGGCAAGCTGACAAATAAATACAAGAACATAGATCGTGGAAAAGGCGTATTTGGCTGTGCCATCGGCTCAAATGAGCTGTATGAGTGGCTGGACGACAATCCAGGAATCGCCGCATATCCACTTGAGTATGTGAACAGGCCATATGTCATATCGCAGATAGACAACATGGTGTCCATAAACAGCTGTGTGGCTGTGGATTTGTACGGACAGGTTGCGGCGGAGAGCAGTGGTTCACGCCAGATCAGCGGAACCGGCGGACAGCTTGATTTCCTGATCGGAGCATCGGGCTCTCGTGGCGGCAAGGCGTTTATCTGCATGAGTTCCACTCACACCGACAGGAATGGAATGAAGCATTCCAGGGTAAAGCCACAGTTCAACGGAGATATCATCACCTCGCCGAGAAGTCAGGTGTATTTTTTGGCGACAGAGTACGGTGTGATAAACCTTGAAGGGCGTTCCACATGGGAGAGAGCGGAGGCACTGATATCCATAGCTCATCCTGATTTCCGGGACATGCTGATAAAGGAGGCCCAGGAGAGAAAGATCTGGCGGAGGTCGAATAAGAGATGATGAGGTTATGATAAAGAGGGAACTGCGTGTTCTTCAAATGGTGAAGAAACAGATGGAAAATTAAAATTTTTTTCTCGGAAAGTGTAATTTGATAAAACAGAAAGGTAGTATATGTATGAGGGAGTTAAAAGACAAAAGATCTTTAAGCGATAACTTCGGGGATTCGATATATATATGCGAGGGTAATTGACAAATGAACGATCAGCTGATAATTGAACTGTTTTTTAAAAGGTGTGAGGAGGCAATTACTGCTACTTCCGAGAAATATGGAAAATTATGCAAATCAATATCTGACAGGATTTTGAAGAACAATGAGGATGCGGAGGAGTGTGTCAGCGATACATATCTGACACTCTGGGAAACAATCCCACCGGAGGAACCGGATCCATTTGTGGCATACATCTGCAAGATAGTGAGGAATCTGTCGCTCAAGCGATACAGACATAATACCGCAGAGAAGCGAAATTCCTACTACGACGCATCTCTGGATGAGATATCAGAGTGCGTGGCGGCATGCGGAGAGGTGGACGAACGGATCACTGCCCAGGAACTTACAGACAGATTAAACAAATTTCTGGAAGGTCTTAAGGAAGTGGACAGGGTTATGTTTGTCAAGAAGTACTGGTTTTGCATGGAGATTCCGGAGATAGCGGAGGAAATGTCTCTGAGTACCAATTATGTAAATGTGCATTTGCACAGGATAAGGGAGAAACTGAAACAGTATCTTGTAAAGGAGAATTGGTATGAAGAAAGAATTGGTTGAGGAAGCGCTTACTAATATAGACGACAGGTACATAGAGGAAGCACTTACATATAAGAAGAGTAAGATAATAAATTTCCCGAGAACGACAAGCAAGCTGGTAAAGGCTGCCACAGTGACGCTGGCTGTGCTGGCGGTTGGATCGGCAACAGTGTATGCCGGGGCGGAAGTGTTAAAGAAGATATTCTACACGGAACACACAATGTCGACAGGAAATCCTGATTATGTGCGTGATGAGTGGTTTGAGACCGAGACACCTGAACCGGAGGTTGAGCAGATTGGCGGAGAAATAAGCGATGGTACAGAAAAGTGGATAACCAAGAGTACTGAGATACTAGGTTCATATACAAATGATATATACATCTATAGTACATACGAGGATGCAGTGGCAGATACAGGTATGAAGCTGTGGTTTGATACTCTTCCAGGTGAAGTTACTGATGTTACATACACATATGCGTATTGTGATAATGATTACGCAAAATTCATAGATGTGGTAGCAGAGTATAATGGTAGCGAATATTACCTTACTGAGGAGATATGGGGCGGAAATGTTGCTGACGATGTGGGATACAGCCTGCAATTTGAAAACAAACAGAACGAGAGAGTATATACAAACGCTAATGGTATAGTTTTCAATATTGCCGACGATGTTGTGCAGGACGAGCAGTTCGATGAAAATGGTGAATCTGTATATGTGACGAGGGTGAGAAGTACAACCATGATATTGGATGGGGATTATTATGGCAATATGGTATTTGACGATATGTCAGAGGATGATATACATTACATATTGGATCAGATTAAGATTGGGAAATAAAAAAAATTTTTTTAACTGTAATTTTACATGAAAAAAGGGAAGTATATTGTTGAAGGGGCGCGTAAAATGTTCGCCTCTAGGAGAGGGAGAAATATTTACAATGAAAAAGACAAAGTTGGTGGCACTTCTGCTGGCGGCTTCCATGGCGCTGACCGCCTGTGGAAATGATGGGGGAACAAAGAAGATCGGAGTATTTGCAGGAATAAAGACAGCGAATAAGGCAGTGGGTACTCTCTCTGCCTCTCCTGCAAAGATGCGGGTTAAGGAATTGGCTAAACTTGTCAATGATATGGATTATGAGGAAATCGATATGGATGAGATACCAGAGGAAGTAATATCTAAATATTCTTTTATTGACAGTATTGAACATCCGGAATTATATGATAAATTTGTGGACTTGGAGTTTTATACGGCTGTTGAATGTGGTGATGCAAGCAAACACATAGTATATTATGACGATCAGTACTGTATGGATTACGATGAGGACAGATATTATAGGGTTTCCAGTCCTGACGAGAATACTTATAAGAGGTTGGCACAATTGGCGCTAAGACTTAATGGGATTGACTATCTGGACTATGAAAAAAAGATAAAAGAAGGAGGATCCACTGATGTTATAACTGCGGACAAGGTAAAGAATGATACTGGAAATCCCAACTATACAGAGTGGATCAAGGGAATCTGTAGTGATATTGCATCTGTACCTGACAGAGGTGAGGTTACTCTGTTGAACAATGATTATACAGGATTTGAGTGTGCGTACAGGGTGGATAACCTGACAGAGGGTGATTTCGAATATTTGGTTGATAAGTATAAAAAGGAAGGTTTCAACCAGGACATCGTGGAGTATGATCGCGGATTTATGGCATTTTCAGAAAATGCTGCAATGGACTATGTTGCCATAGGCGTCGGCAAAGGCAGCATAGTAATTACCGTGGGAGGAGACAGAAATCGTGCTGGTTCAGTTACTGCCGGCTGGGACGCCAGCACTATGAGCCAGTATGCGCCAAAACCAGAGAGTGGGGAGTGCTATCTGTCGCTTGACAAACCTGGTATTTACCCGGTTTCGAGTGATTCGGCTAAGCTTAGATGCGTAGTTTATAATATTGATACAGCCAAGGTCAAAGAATACGTGGAGTTATGTGAGAACAAAGGTTTCTCAGCTGAAGGGGCTTATAATGTTATTGATGATAAGCGGGTGGACTGGACTGGATGTTCGTCAGATGGAATGATCAGTATAACAAAAGCTGAAGATGACACGTTTATGATAGTTGAGTTTGTAAAAAGTGAATAATATCCACTAAATATTGGGGAGGAAATTAAAATGGAGTCAAATAATAGCAAGAATATAAAGGACATGCCTTATGTGGATCCTGAGTCAAAGAAAAAATATGGTATGAAGTGGCATCGTTTTCTCTGTGTAGTTCTGTGCATTACAGCTATTCTGGAAATTGTGGCCGGGGTGATGTGCATACTTGGAAAAGGAGAATATTCTGAACTGTATAGTATGGGCCTGGAGTCAGGCGTATTCACAAGCGTCAAACTGGTTGTATGTATTGTCGGAGCACTGAGAATCCTGTCTGGTCCGCTTGCATTTGTAGCGAGACAGAAACTGGCAAAATTTAAGAAGAACGGGCCGCTTTTCTTCTATATTTATCTGATTGTTAGTGGGGCAGCAAGTATCGTGTATGATAGTGTTGCCATAATTATATTCAGGAGAATTAATATGGAATTTCCTGCAGAATTCTTTTCTGTCAAAGAGGGCGTTGTAGGGATAATCGCAGGAGTTGTATACATTCTTCTCAATATGCTCTATTACCACAACAGAAAGGTGTACTTTGTGAATGGACGACCAGAAGATAATTGAATTATTTTTTAAAAGGTGTGAGGAGGCAATAGCGGCTACTTCCGAGAAATATGGGAAAATGTGCAGATCGATATCTGATAGGATCCTAAAGAATAACGAGGATGTGGAGGAATGTGTCAATGATACACTGAAAGGAAATGTCTTTGAAAAACAGGAACTAGTATCTTACCTGAAGAAATACCGGGATCTGACTGGACATGAGTATTCAGATATTTTCCGGAGAACAGGGAATTATGACCTGACCTATGTATTCCATCTGTTATGTGAAAATGAGATCCTGGATGGAATTGGTCTCATGCAAAAATTTGTAAAAGAGCATGAGCAGATTGTTATAAAAGGCTCTTATCCGAAAGAAGAGTATGAAGCTTTGTTAAAAAAGTGGGAACATATATTGTTCTATTTAAAATGTGAAATTGGAAATATTGAAACGGAAAACAGCT
>OGQY01002392.1_pt1 | contig 11259 bp, 7 predicted proteins | sample 1553361 | NCBI WGS metagenome assembly OGQY01 (sample SAMEA2579963, study PRJEB22360) | human gut metagenome | reverse complement strand
CCCAGATCGGAAGTATGAATGAAGACATTTCCATCGACAAAGAAGGAAAGGATCTTCTGATCGGATTTAACCCGAAGTTCCTGATCGATGCGCTTCGTGTCATTGATGATGAAGAAGTAGATCTTTATTTCATGAATGCAAAAGCTCCATGCTTTATCAAGGATGAGGAACAAAGTTATATTTATCTGATTTTGCCGGTTAATTTTAATGCGGCAGTTTAGGAGAGAAAAATGGAACAATTTAAACTTCGTGAAAGTGATGAATTTATCAAACTTGGACAGGTACTGAAAGCTGCCGGACTGGTAGAAAATGGTGTGGAAGCAAAAGAGGTCATACAAAACGGACTGGTAGCTGTCAATGGTGAGATTGATACAAGACGTGGCAGAAAGCTGTATCCGGGCGATACAGCAACTTTTGATGGAAATGAAATAAAAATTGAAAAATAATTAAAAAACGTGTAGAATAACATGTGAGAGGTTTTCTCGCTCGTGTTATAACGTGATGGCGGGGAAATTATGATAATCAAGTCTTTAAAGCTGAAAAATTACAGAAATTATGATTTATTAGATTTGACCTTTGATCCGAAAACAAATATTTTGTACGGTGACAATGCTCAAGGAAAGACAAACATACTGGAAGCATTGTATTTGTCTGGAACGACGAAATCTCACAGAGGAACGAAGGATCGGGATATGATACAGTTTGGGCATGATGAATCCCATCTGGAGACAGTAGTTGAGAAAAAGGGAATCATTTTCCAGATCGATATGCACCTGAAGAAAAACAGTCCGAAGGGAATTGCAATCGATAAGGTACCGATTCGCCGTGCAAGTGAGTTATTCGGTATTGTCCATTTTGTTTTCTTTTCTCCGGAGGATCTTAATATTATCAAAGAGGGTCCGGCAGGAAGAAGAAGATTTATTGATCTTGAGCTTTCCCAGCTTGATAAGATCTATCTGAATAATCTTTCGAACTATAACCGTATTATTAACCAGCGTAATTCACTTTTGAAGGATATCTATGGCTCGAACCAGCAGCATTTGCTGGAGACACTGGATATCTGGGATATGCAGCTGGCTGCTTATGGAACAAAGGTTTTGGAAAGAAGAAAAGAATTTGTACGACAGGTGAATGAGATTATTTCAGAGATTCATTTCCGTCTGACAGGCGGGAAAGAACAGCTGTCATTGACTTATGAATCAAGTATTGGTGAGATGTCGATGGAGCAGGCTCTGAAGAAAAACAGGGAGAGGGATCTGCGGATGAAAAGTACGTCTGTAGGTCCTCATAGAGATGATCTGTGTTTCCTGTCAGGAGATTTGGATATTAGAAAATTTGGTTCTCAGGGACAGCAAAGAACAGCTGCGCTGTCGCTGAAATTAGCTGAGATTGAACTGGTGAAGCGGATCATTGGGGATACGCCGATCCTGTTATTAGACGATGTTTTGTCTGAATTAGATAAAAACAGGCAAAACTATTTACTGGATAGTATTCATGATATACAGACGGTGATTACTTGTACGGGACTGGATGAGTTTGTAAATCATAGATTTTCTATCAACAAGATATTCCATGTGAAAAGTGGACATGTAGCAAAAGAAAACTAGGAGGTTTAAGAATGGGTGCATCAGGTACAGAATTTGACGCTGAATACGGAGCGGACCAGATTCAGATTTTGGAAGGATTGGAAGCCGTAAGAAAAAGACCGGGTATGTACATTGGCAGCACTTCCGTCAGAGGACTTCATCATCTGGTTTATGAGATTGTAGATAATGCGGTGGATGAGGCTCTGGCCGGATATTGTGATAAAATTCAGGTAGACATTAACAAAGACAATTCGATAACGGTCACAGACAATGGGCGTGGAATTCCTGTAGGAATCAACCATAAGGCAGGACTTCCTGCAGTTGAGGTTGTATTTACAATCCTGCATGCCGGTGGTAAATTCGGCGGTGGAGGGTACAAGGTATCCGGAGGATTGCACGGAGTAGGTGCATCTGTTGTTAATGCTCTTTCTGAGTGGCTGGAAGTAGAGATTGCCAACGAAGGCAAGATTTATAAACAGCGTTATGAGCGTGGTAAAGTATGCTATAAACTCAGAGTTGACAGAGAATGTGAGCCGGAGCTGAGAGGAACAAAGGTTACTTTCCTTCCGGATAAGGAAATCTTTGAGGAAACAGTATTTGATTATAATACACTGAAACAGCGTTTCCGTGAGATGGCATTCCTGACAAAGGGATTGAAGATTCACTTAAGAGATCTTCGTGAGGAAGAGATCCATGAGCATATATTCCACTATGAAGGTGGTATTAAAGAATTTGTAACATACCTGAACAAGAGTAAAACTGCGCTCTATGAGCAGATTATTTACTGTGAAGGTATGAAAGATAATGTTGCAGTTGAGGTTGCTATGCAGCATAATGACTCCTACAATGAGACTACTTACGGTTTTGTAAATAATATTACAACGCCGGAGGGTGGTACTCATATTGCGGGATTCAGAAGTGCATTGACTAAGGTATTCAACGATTATGGCAAGAAAAATAAGCTGCTGAAAGAGAATGAGCAGCTTTCAGGAGAGGATATCCGTGAGGGACTGACTGCGATTGTCAGTGTCAAGATTGAGGATCCTCAGTTTGAAGGACAGACAAAGCAGAAACTTGGAAACAGTGAAGCACGTGGAGCTGTTGATAATATCGTCAGAACACAGCTGGAGATCTTCCTGGAGCAGAATCCAAGTGTTGCAAAGATGATCATCGAAAAGTCTGTTATGGCACAGCGTGCCCGTGAAGCAGCCAGAAAAGCAAGAGATCTTACAAGAAGAAAGTCAGCTCTTGAGGGAATGTCCCTTCCGGGAAAACTGGCAGACTGTTCAGATAAAGATCCGTCCAAGTGTGAGATCTATATTGTCGAGGGAGATTCCGCCGGCGGTTCTGCAAAGACAGCCAGAGACCGTGCAACTCAGGCAATCCTGCCACTTCGTGGTAAGATTCTGAACGTAGAGAAAGCACGTCTTGATAAGATTTACGGAAATGCTGAGATTAAGGCAATGATCACAGCATTCGGAACGGGAATTCACGAAGATTTTGATATCAGTAAGCTGAGATATCACAAGATCATTATCATGACCGATGCCGATGTCGATGGAGCGCACATCAGTACACTTCTTTTGACATTTTTGTATCGTTTCATGCCGGATCTGATCAAAGAGGGATATGTATATCTTGCGCAGCCACCACTGTATAAACTGGAGAAGAACAAGAAGGTATGGTATGCATACAGCGATGACGAACTGAACCAGATTCTTACAGAAGTTGGTCGTGACAGCAACAATAAGATCCAGCGTTACAAAGGTCTTGGAGAGATGGATGCAGAGCAGCTTTGGGAGACAACTATGGATCCGGAGCACAGAATCCTCCTGCGCGTAACAATGGATGATGAGACCTCTTCTGAGCTTGATCTTACTTTCACAACCCTTATGGGAGACAAAGTAGAACCAAGAAGAGAATTCATCGAAGAAAACGCAAAGTATGTACAAAACCTGGATATCTAGTAGTTATAGCGACACAACAGGTAGATTCAGTCAAGCATGTTTCAAGTTTACTTGAAAGCATGATTGGATGAATCTATCTGGGTTGGCATTAGAAATGCCAACCCAGCGAAAAAATCGTCAGATTTTTGAGCTGGTGTAGAGCGTAAAAACGCGAAACCCAGTCAGATTTTTGAGCTGGTGTGGAGCGTGAAAATGTGAAATCCAGTCAGATTTTGAGCTGGTGTGGAGCGTAAGAACGCGAAACCCAGTCAGGTTTTGAATATGATAGACTGACCCTAGAAAAAAGGAGACAAGTGATGGAAGACAATATTTTTGACAAAGTCCATGAAGTCGATCTGAAAAAGACGATGGAGACTTCATACATCGACTATGCCATGAGCGTAATCGCTGCCCGTGCTCTTCCGGATGTTAGAGACGGACTTAAGCCGGTACAGAGACGAATTCTGTACTCAATGATAGAATTAAATAATGGACCGGACAAACCGCATCGTAAATGTGCGCGTATTGTCGGTGATACGATGGGAAAATACCATCCTCATGGAGACAGCTCGATTTATGGAGCTCTCGTTAATCTTGCACAGGAGTGGTCTACACGTTATCCCCTTGTAGATGGACACGGAAACTTTGGTTCAGTGGACGGTGATGGCGCTGCTGCAATGCGTTACACAGAGGCACGTCTGAGTAAGATCTCTATGGAGATGACAGCGGACATTAACAAAAATACCGTAGATTTTATCCCGAACTTTGATGAAACAGAGAAGGAGCCTACTGTACTTCCGTCCAGATTTCCGAATCTTCTGGTAAATGGAACATCAGGTATCGCAGTAGGTATGGCAACAAATATCCCGCCGCATAATCTGCGTGAGGTTATTTCAGCAGTTGTTCAGATCATAGATGATCAGATTGCAGATAAAGAAGAGACGACAATCGAGGAAATCCTTGAAATCGTGAAGGGACCAGATTTCCCTACAGGTGCGGAGATTCTTGGTACAAGAGGAATTGAAGAGGCATACAGAACAGGACGCGGTAAGATCAGAGTGCGTGCGGTGACAAACATTGAGCCAATGCAGAACGGAAAGAACAGAATTATTGTTACTGAGCTTCCGTATATGGTAAATAAAGCACGTCTGATCGAAAAGATCGCTGAGCTTGTAAGAGATAAAAAGATTGATGGAATCACTGATTTAAGTGACCAGTCTAACCGTGAAGGTATGAGAATCTGTATTGAGCTTCGTCGTGATGTGAATCCGAATGTAATTCTGAATCAGTTATATAAACATACACAGCTTCAGGATACATTTGGTGTGATCATGCTGGCGCTCGTTGATAATCAGCCGAAGGTTATGAATCTTCTTGAGATGTTGCAGTACTATCTGCGTCATCAGGAAGATGTTGTGACAAGAAGAACACAGTATGACCTGAATAAAGCACAGGAGAGAGCTCATATCCTGGAAGGATTACTGATTGCTCTGGATAACATTGACGAAGTCATCCGCATCATCCGTGGTTCTAAGAATGTTCAGGAAGCAAAAGCAGAATTGATCAAACGCTTTGGACTCAGTGATGTCCAGGCACAGGCAATCGTAGACATGCGTCTGCGTGCACTCACAGGTTTGGAACGTGAGAAGATTGAAGCTGAATATGCAGAGCTTATGAAGAAGATTGAAGAGTATAAAGCAATTCTTGCTGATAAAAAACTTCTTCTTGGTGTGATCAAAAAAGAGATTCTTGTAATTGCTGAGAAATACGGTGATGACAGAAGAACTAAGATTGGATTTGATGAATTTGACATCTCCATGGAAGATCTGATTCCGCGCGAGAATGTCGTAATTACAATGACAAAACTTGGATATATCAAGAGAATGTCTATGGACACATTCAAGAGCCAGAATCGTGGTGGTAAAGGTATTAAGGGAATGCAGACACTGGAGGATGATTACATCCGGGAACTGTTTATTACAACCAGTCACCATTACATTATGTTCTTTACGAACACAGGCCGTGTCTACAGACTGAAAGCTTACGAGATTCCGGAGGCAGGAAGAACTGCACGTGGAACAGCAATCATTAACCTACTCCAGCTGATGCCGGAAGAGAAGATTACTGCGATCATTCCGCTTCGTGAGTATGAGGAAGGCAAGTATCTGTTCATGGCAACGGAGAAAGGTCTTGTGAAGAAGACTCCGATTCAGGATTATGCAAATGTCAGAAAGACAGGACTTGCGGCGATCGTACTGCGTGAGGATGATAAGCTGATCGAGGTTAAGATCACAGATAATACAGAGGATATTTTCCTCGTTACAAAATACGGTATGTGTATCCGTTTCAATGAGACAGATGTACGTTCCACAGGCCGTGTTTCTATGGGTGTACGCGGTATGAACCTGACAGATAATGACGTTGTGATCGGTATGCAGATCGCAAGCCAGGGCAAAGATATGCTGATCGTATCTGAGCGTGGTATGGGTAAACGTACAGACATGGATGAATTTACTCGTCAGAATCGTGGCGGTAAAGGTGTGAAATGTTATAAGATCACAGAGAAGACAGGAAATGTTGTCGGAATGAAAGCTGTAGATGAAGACAGTGAGATCATGATCATCAACACAGAGGGAATTATTATCCGTATGAAGTGTTCTGATATCTCTGTTTACGGCAGAATCACATCAGGTGTAAAACTGATCAACCTGAAGGAAAATGACACTGTAGCGAGCGTTGCGAAGGTGAGAAAGGCTTCTGCCGAGATCGACGGTGAAGAAGTTGAGATTTCTGATGAAGATGAGTCTGAAAAATCAGAGGAATAAAGTTGTTATATTTTACAGAAGATTGTAAGCTGTCCTGAAAAATAAAAAGATAAGAGAAAGTGGATGGAGTTTACTTGATTACAGTGAACTTTAGCCGCTTTCTTTTTTGATTATAAAGAATTGAAAATGGAATCAAAAGGAATAAAAAAGAGACGGAAAAAATAAAATAAATCAAGGTAACTGTTCAGAGCTAACCTCCAAAATGCTACGCATTTCGTCGGTGTGGCGTATCCGCCAAATAAAATTTCAAAAACAGTCTTAAAAATGCAAGCATTTTATACCTGTTTTTTGAAATTTTGCTTAGCTCTGAACAATTACACATTATACCATTCACAGCGCTGTCTGTGAAACGGTACTTTTAGTTGCACTTGTCCAGATGATGACAAGCTGCATAATGTCCCGGAGCCACTTCCTTGAATTCCGGAACTTCCTTCGCACACTGCTCGTCTGCATATGGGCAGCGTGTTCTGAAACGGCATCCTGAAGGTGGATTCAGCGGGCTAGGTACATCGCCTTCAAGAGCGATACGCTTGCTGGCCCTTGCCTGCTTCGGGTCTGCGATCGGGATCGCAGAGATCAGACTCTTTGTGTATGGATGCAGGCTGTGCATTGTCAGCTCATAGCTGTCAGCAAGTTCAACCATTCTGCCAAGGTACATAACACCAATACGGTTGGAAATATGCTTAACAACGGACAGATCATGGGCAATGAACAGATAAGTCAGATTCATGCTCTCCTGCAGATCCTCAAACATATTGATAACCTGCGCCTGAATAGAAACATCCAGCGCGGAAATCGGCTCATCACACACAATGAATTCCGGATGAACAGCCAATGCTCTTGCAATGCCGACACGCTGACGCTGACCGCCTGAGAACTCATGCGGATAACGATTCGCATGCTCGGAGTTCAGACCAACGCGACGAAGCATTTCGATAATCATATCATAACGCTCCTGCTTGGAAGATGCAAGATGGTGGATATCAATTGGTTCACCGACAATATCACCGACTGTCATACGCGGGTCCAGACTGGCGTATGGATCCTGGAATACAATCTGCATTTTCTTACGATAAGGCAACATATTCTCTGCAATCTTCTTCTCTTTATCAAAAATAACCTTATCATCATAAATAATTCTGCCGCCCGTCGGTTCATAAAGACGGAGCAGTGTACGTCCTGTTGTTGTCTTACCGCATCCGGACTCACCAACAAGACCAAGTGTTTCACCTCTGTTGATAAAGAAGGAAACATCATCTACAGCCTGAACATATTTCTTGTTCTTTCCAAAACCACCGGCCGGAAAGTACTGCTGCAAATGTTCTACCTGAACTAATTTATCACTCATTTTGCGGCCTCTCTTTCCATCTGTTCCTTCTGGTTCATCCAGCACTGTGTATAATGTACATCATCGAAAGTTGTCACCGGTGCCATCTCTCTCAGGCAGATCTTCATACAGTTTGAACAACGCGGTGCAAACGGACATCCTGCAGGCGGATTCAGCAAATCGATCGGTGTACCTTCGATTGGCACCAGACGCTCATGCTCTTTGGCATCCAGTCGCGGAATACTCTTCAAAAGGCCCTTTGTATATTCATGCTTCGGATTGTAGAAAATATCATCCGTTGTACCGTATTCGACAATACGTCCGGCATACATAACAGCAATCCTGTCGCACATGCTGGCAACAACACCAAGGTCATGGGTGATCATGATGATCGCCATACCAAGCTTCTCTTTCAGCTCCATCATCAACTCAAGGATCTGTGCCTGAATCGTCACATCAAGGGCTGTTGTCGGCTCATCGGCAATCAGAAGCTTCGGTTCACATGCCAATGCGATCGCAATCATAACACGCTGTCTCATACCGCCGGATAACTCATGCGGATATTGCTTCAGACGCTTTTCAGGCTCATTGATACCAACCAGTTCCAGAAGTTCTTTGGCTCTGGCCCGGGCCTGCTCTTTATTCTTGTCTGTATGCAGAAGAATAACTTCCATGATCTGGTTGCCAATTGTATAAACAGGATTCAAACTTGTCATCGGATCCTGGAAAATAATCGATACTTCGTTGCCTCGGATCTTACGGAACTCCTTCTCAGACAGATCGTTGATACGGTGACCGTTAAAATCAATCGTACCACCGACTAACTTACCCGGGTAAGCAGTCAGTCCCATAAGACTGTATGCAGTAACGGATTTACCTGAACCACTCTCTCCTACAATACCGAGGACTTCACCATCATTCAGATGGATAGAAACGTCATTCAATGCCTTAACTTCACCGGCAGGTGTGAAGAATGAAAGACGTTCGTGCTGTATATCTACAAGATATTCTGACATAATCTTACACTCTCCTTCCTAGTTCTTAAGTTTAGGGTCAAAGGCATCTCTGAGGCCATCGCCCAGTAAGTTAAAGCTCAGAATGATCAAACTGATAACTGCTGCCGGAATAAACAGCAGATACGGATATGTATTCAAACCATTGATCGCATCACTGGCAAGACTTCCCAGAGAAGGCATCGGAACAGCAACACCAAGACCGAGGAAGCTCAGGAAACTCTCCGTAAAGATAGATGACGGAATCTGCAGTGTTGTTGTAACGATCAATGTACCGATACAGTTTGTCAGCAGATGCTTCTTGATAATTCTCGCTGAAGATGCACCCAGTGCTCTTGCAGCTGTAACATATTCACTTTCCTTCAGCATCAGGATCTGGCTTCGTACCATACGTGCCATACCAACCCAGTACAAAAGAGCGAATACAATCAGGATACTGATGAGCGGCACGCCAATGATGTTGATCCAGCCGAAGCCCGGCTTTTCCGCCAGAGACTGCAGCGGGTATTTCAGCGTAGAGGCCAGCAGGATGATGATGAGCAGGTCCGGCACGGTGTAGATGATGTCCACGATACGCATCATGAACAGGTCTACCTTGCCGCCCAAAAAGCCGGCAACAGAGCCGTAGACCGAGCCGATGAGCAGCACCAGCACGCTGGCCAGCAGGCCAACAGACAGGGAAACACGGGTGCCCATCATAACGCGGACGGCATAGTCGCGCCCCAGGGAGTCCGTGCCCAGAATGTGGGGAAACACCTTTTCGCCCGCGGCCATGGCGGCCTGCTCCGCCTCGGAATACTGCATGGGGCCCAGGTTCTCGCTGCCGCGGATCTGAGTGGCGTAATCGTAAGGGTAAAACGCCGGCACGATAAACGCCAGGATCAGCACGATGATCAGCACCGCAAGGCTCACCATGGCGATGGGGTTTTTCCGCAGACGGCGCAGACCGTCCTTCCAGAAGCTGACGCTTTCGCGCATGACGGACAGGCTTTCCTTTTCGGAATCGCTGGCGGGCGCAAAGTCGTCGACGTTGAGCTGCATGCTCAAGATCTGTTTTTTGTTTTCCATTCCTTCGCTCTCCTCCCGCTTATTTCAGCTTGATCCGCGGATCGATGATCTTGTACACGATGTCCACGATCACGTTCATCGTGATGATGAGCGTGGCCAGGAAGATCGTGGTTCCCATGATGACCATATAATCGCGGCCGGTGATGGAGCTGACGAAGCTGTCGCCCAGGCCCGGGATCGTAAAGATCTTTTCAACGATCAGGCTGCCCGTGAGCGTATAGGCCAAAGCCGGCCCCAGATAAGTGACGACAGGCAGAATGGCATTGCGCAGCGCATGCTTAAACAGGCTCTTGCCCTGGGAAAGCCCCTTGGCGCGGGCGGTGCGCATGTAATCCTGCCCCAGCACATCCAGCATGGAAGAGCGCATCAGGCGGCAGATGTACGCCGTGGGGTAGAAGCCCAGAGCGATGACCGGCATAATATAGTTTTTCCAGCCCGTAAGGCCGTAGGACGGCAGCCACCCCAGCTTCAGGCTGAATATATACAATAATATGGTACATACAACAAAGCTCGGCACCGCGATGCCGCAGGTGGCAATAACAATAATGACGTTGTCGATCCACTTGCCGCGGTTGAGCGCCGCCACACTGCCCAGCACCACGCCCACGACGACGGCAATGGCCAGCGCGATGCCGCCGATGCGCGCCGAAACCGGGAACCGGGAACCGATGATCTGGGCGACCGTGCGGCCGCGCTGCTTGATGGACGGGCCCAGCTCGCCCTGCAGCAGGTTGAGCATATAGTTCTTGTACTGCACGATCACCGGTTTATCCAGGCCGTACTTTTCCTCCATGGCCGCAAGCACCGCCGGGGACGGCGATTTTTCGGACAGGAACGGCCCGCCCGGAACCAGGAACATGAGGAAGAAGGTGAGCATCGACACGATGACCAGCGTCACCAATGCCAACGCAACGCGCTTTGCGATATATTTCGCCATTTTGCCAACTCCTTTAAAGAAATAACGTTCCGCCCGGCCCGCGCGAGAGCCGCCGGAGCAAACTGTATTTTGCGCGCGCACACCGCAAAAAACAGCTTTTTGCCGCGCCCGCAGGAGAAAAAAGAATATAAACAAAAAATGGTGTCTAAAAACAACGTTTAAACACCATCGTTTAACATTCTCTGAATCATCATTTTAACAAGTTTTCTATGGTTTGTCAATTTTACTGCATGGATTTTTGTTGCCATGCGGCGACAAATGTTGCCAACGGATACATTTTTTTGAAAAAAAGCGTTTCTCTGTCCTCAATGTGCGTACACTCATAACACAAAAAGCCCGCGGGCGGTTTCCCCAAAGGGAACGCCCGCGGGCTCACCGCGTGCAAAAAAGCAATTACGCAGCCGTGGAAGCGCTGGCGCTTTCGCTGGTGCTGGCGCTCTCGGCAACCTCAGAGGTGCTGGCGCTCTCAGAAGCGCTGGCAGACTCGGAAGTGCTGGCAGACGCAGAGGTGCTGGCCGGCTCGGGAGGGCCGGGGGCGGGCCGGGCCAACATCTTGT
>OGQY01002386.1_pt1 | contig 11265 bp, 6 predicted proteins | sample 1553361 | NCBI WGS metagenome assembly OGQY01 (sample SAMEA2579963, study PRJEB22360) | human gut metagenome | reverse complement strand
GAAGGTTATTGAACAAGAAATAGCGGCGTTAAAGAATACGATCAACGAGATGTGGGCACTCGTCCACCAGCAGATATACAATGCCGGTGAAGCGATGCTGACCGGAGACAAGGAACTGGCCTACAAAGTGCTCAGCCGTGAACGCCGCGTGAATGCATTCGAGCTGAAGATCGACAGTGATTGCGAGGATATCATTGCCCTGTACGCACCAGTGGCTATCGACCTGCGTTTCGTACTTGCCATGTACAAGATCAATACAAACCTGGAACGCCTCGGCGACTTCGCCGAAAGTATCGCACGCTTCTCCGTCAACCTGCCGGAAGGAGAACCGATCGATCCGGAACTGGTAAAAATCGCACGCGTAGAAGAAATGTTACACGAACTTCTCGGCATGATATCATTGGCTCAGGAAGCCTTTGAAAAGGAAAGTTCCGAAATCGCGTCACGCATTTTCCTGAAAGACAACATCATCGATGAGATCAATCACGATTCGACTCCTCTGATCGCCCAGTATATCGAAGCGCATCCGGGCAGCGCACTTGCCGGCCTTTACATGGCGGGCGTCATCCGCAAGATGGAACGCTTCGGCGACCATTGCACCAACATTGCAGAAGAACTGATCTTCTACTTGGATGCGAAGGTGATGAAGCACATCGGCAAAACGGAAGAAAAGTAATATCTTTGCAGCCAGAATCAAACATAATCGTAATCGACAATGAAACGACTAACGGCATTCTGGCTGTCAGCCTGCTTTTTATGCACTATTCCCGTACAGGCGCAATCATTTATTCCCGAACGGGACTCCTCCGATATTTCCCTGTTCGAATATGCAACGAAGATTCCCAAGCGCAATAATGTATTCAACCTGGATCTGGAAATACACGCTTCTTTCAATACTTTCTTCACCGGGCACAAGCTGGATGAAGCTGCTTTCCGTTTCAACCATATCAAGATCGAGGCGACCGGTGAAGTAAACGACCGTCTTTTCTACTGGTACCGCCAGAACCTCAACCAGGGGAATGAAGGCATGGATCTGGAGAACCTGCCGGAATCGATCGAATATGCGATGATCGGCTATCGCCTCAACGATAAATTCACGATTACCTTAGGGAAACAGGATGCTGCCTGGGGAGGGTTCGAATATGACCTCGATCCGTATGCTATATATGAATACAGCGACATGAACGAATACATGGATTGCTATTTTACAGGAGTCACGCTTGGTTATCAGCCGACTCCTTCCCAGGAACTACGTTTGCAAGTAACAGACAACCGAATCGGGAGCATGGAAGACACCTACGGAATACTTCCCGCCGGAATCGAAAAGCCACGCGCTCCGCTTTTCTACACATTTAACTGGAACAGCAGTTATCTGGACGAGATTTTGAACCTCCGCTATTCCGCCACGGCCGGAGAACAGGCCAAAGGGAAATGGATGTATATGGCATGGGCCGGGCACAATGTTTGCACCGGCCCGTTTGACGGCTATTTCGATGTGATGTACACACGCGGGGCACTCGATCCGTTAGGTATCCTGACCGAGTTAGTCCCTCCGTCCGCCGAGAATGAGGAAGGACCTGTCTGCTTGCGTAACATCCAGTATCTTTCACTCGTGGCAGAGATGAATTACCGCTTTCATCCGAAATGGAACGCCTTCGCCAAAGGAATGTACGAAACCGGGTCGGTCTATAAAGCGGGAGATGAAGAAGGAGAACTCCCGGACGGGAAATACCGTACGGCATGGGGCTTGCAGACCGGCATCGAATTTTATCCGATGGCGGATGAAAACCTGCATATCTTCCTCACCGGAACAGCCCGCTTTTACAATCTGACGGAAAAAGCAAAAGCGCTGTGTGCTTCCATTGAAAACACACAACGCTTGTCGGTAGGGTTCATATACAAGTTGCCGCTGTATTGATCAAAACATCAGTACCAACTGATCTCCAGCCTGCAATTCGACTTTCAACATGCCGTCGACAACCGGGAGAGATACGGCTTTTTGGTTGATCTTGATGCCCATATTCGCCGAATCGGCCGGAAGTTTGATACGGAACGAACCGGGAACCAGGGCTTTCAAACCGGCTTCCGCCAAGCGGCCTTCTTTCCATTTGGCAGACACTTCGCCGCCTCCGCGAACTTTCAGTCCTTTGAAACTGCCGCTTTTCCAGGCGGAAGGCAGGGCGGGAAGCAGTTCGATTTCTCCCGTCTGGCTCTGTACCAGCATTTCGGCAATACCGGCACAACCGCCAAAGTTACCGTCTATCTGGAAAGGAGGATGCGCACAAAACAGGTTCGGATATGTCCCGCCGCCGTTCGTCATATTTGTCTTACGGTCCACACACGGACGGAGCAGGTCGGCAAACAACTTATAGGCATGGTCGCCGTCATGCAGACGCGCCCAGAAATTCATCTTCCACCCCATCGACCATCCCGTGCTCTTATCGCCACGGGCAATCAGCGACTTACGGGCAGCTTCGGCAAGTTCAGGTGTACGCTCCGTTGATATCTCATTGCCCGGATACAGTCCATAGAGATGAGACACATGGCGATGATGAGGTTCAACCTCTTCGTAGGGTTCGAGCCATTCCATGATACGCCCGTCCTTGCCGATCGTCGTCGGCATCAAACGGGCACGCTTGGCAGCCAGTTCGCCGGCGAAAGCAGAATCAAGTCCTAATATGTCGGCAGCCTCGATCGTATTGGTGAACAGTTCGCGGACGATCTGGTTGTCCATCGTCGAACCGGCACAGATATGAGCCGTCTTGCCGTTCGGCAACTTATAACCGTTTTCAGGCGAAGTGGTCGGGGCCGTCACCAGATATTTGTTGCGGGGATCTTCCACCAACATATCCACAAAGAACAGGGAAGCTCCTTTCAAAACCGGATACACATCTTTCAGATATTCCTTATCCAACGTATAAAGATAATGCATGTACAAATGTTCGCAAAGCCAAGCGGCGGAAGTATTGGTTGCCCCCCATGACGGATGTTCGCCCGGTGCAGTGAACTCCCAGACATTTCCCAAGATATGCGTCACCCATCCACGGGCGTTATAATAAGCCTTAGCGGTCCGTTCGCCACTGGCAACCTGTTGTTTCGTCCATTCCACAAGCGGAAGATGAAGTTCGGAAAGGTTCGCCACCTCCGCAGGCCAATGGTTCATCTGAAGATTGATATTCAAATGATAGTCGCCGTTCCAGGGCGTATTGATCGTATTACACCAAAGCCCCTGTAGATTGGGAGGCAGCAAGCCCACACGCGTGGACGAGATCAGCAGATAACGGCCGAACTGGAAATAAAGCGCAGCCAACGAAGGATCGTCCGGGTTTTCGTGGAAAGCAGCCAAACGCTCGTCCATAGGCAAGTCTTCGCGGGAAGAATGTCCCAAATCCAGCTCCACACGGCCGAACAGGGAACGGTAAGCAGCAATATGCCCTTTCTTCAAAGAGGCGAAATCTTTCTTTTCGGCATTAGCCAGCAGGGAAGAGACCTTCCCTTCCAAATCCTTATCAAAATAATCGGTTGCCATACTCACCAACAAGATCGCTTCGGAGGCATTCCGCACGGAAACAGTCGAATCTCCCGGAGTCACATTTCCCCCTTTCGGCAGGATGACGCGGACACGCGAGGCATAGCGGAGGCCTTTCATCTCCAGCGTATCGACACCGTCAGGCAACTGCCCCTGCATCAGAAGGTCATTACCGTCGGCCGTCACCTTATAATGTTCGGGACGGTTCATCCCAAACGAGAAGTTCAGCGCCCTATCCGCATCGGCAGTCAAATGAATCACCCCCAAATCATCGGCAAAAGAGGTAAAGACTTCGCGGTTATACGTCACCTTTCCCCTTCTAAAAGAAGCTGTTGCAATCGCGTTGTCAAGATTCAATTCTCGTCTATATCCGAAGATCGAATCGGAAGTACCTTGATAATCGTAATTCAGCACGAGGTTACCTAGCAGTTGGTAACTGCCATACGGGACATTCGCCCCTTGCCCCTGTCCGCTCCCTTCGCCTTTGCAGACAAAAGTATTATACATCAGTTCCTGTGCTTCGTCGTTACGTCCTTCGAACAGAAGTTTCCGGATCGTGCCCAACGAGTGATATGCCTGCGGGTTATCTGTATCCTGCTTACTGCCCGACCACATGGAGATCTCGTTCAAGACAATATTTTCCGTGTCGACACCTCCGTCCGGCATCAATCCGAGGCGTCCGTTACCCAACGGGAACGATGCTTCCCAAATTCCGGCTGGGGCATCGAAATGATAAGACAGCGGTTTACCCGTTTTCACTTCCGGCATATTGCATCCTATCAGAATCATAAACAGAAAAACAAATGCGTTATATTTCATAATTACAATTATTTGATATTTCTTCCTGTAAGTATATATATCAGATCCGTTTGCGGTATACCTTGCTCTATAATTCCGAAACCACCTTTGTAATCCCAATTGGCTCTCGCAATTTCATACTTATCAAACAACTCTATCATATCTTGATACCAACGTTCTTTATCGGCTTTTGGGGTTGCGGCGATACAACCAAATTCACCACAATACAACGGGAGTTGATGTAAACGGGCAAAATCGACCACCTCCTTGAAATGTTTTTCAATCACCTCTTTGTTAAATTCCACTTTATTCCAATAGGAGAACTTGTCATACAATTCACCTTTTAAGTGTTTCAAATCTTCATCAGCAATCAATTTTCCCGGATAATGCACCTTTCCTGTATAGTCTTTTACATCCGTCCAACCTGCCCTATAATGGGTCAACAAGAAGGGATTATAATAATGAAAACTAATAATCAAGTTCGGATCATTCTCAGGTATCTTCAAATATCGCATCGTTTCATATCCTTGCCACCTATTAGAACCAACAAGTAACGACCGTTCGGGTTCTAACAGACGAATGGTCCGAACACATTCAGCTACAATATTATTCCACTGTTCATGGTCGTCAGCTACCGGTTCGTTCATCAATTCGTAAGCTAAAAAATCGACTGAATAGGTATGCAATTCCTGACTTAGTTGCTTCCACAAATCATAAAATCGAATCTGCTCTTTCCGATCAGTAAAAAGAGGTTTTTCCTTCGCATTAAAATGGTGCGAACGCAATATATGCAAATCCACGATTGCTTTTAACCGATATTTTTGACACCACGACAAAGCATTATGCAGCAAAGAAAAAGCTTCTTTTTCTTTGCTGCCATCGGGCGCAAACATCTGTTCTTCATCCACAGGCAAGCGCAAATGGTCAAATCCTACTTCTGACAAAAATTTAACATCAGCCTCCGTAAAAAAGACAGCCCTATTTTCACCTCTTACATTACTTTGTGACAACCAATGACTGATATTGACGCCTCTCTTAACCGAAAAATTGTTCTTTTTCGGTGCAGAAACACCACACATACAACAAAGACAACAAATACAAATCAACCATGCTTTCTTTTCCATAAAACTATTATATTTAGATTATCAACACTTTAGCTATTATTCCTTATCAAAAACTTTGCATATCGCACAATCTTTTATAATATCCATCCAATGCAATCAGCTCCTCGTGCCGTCCGCGTTCCACAATCTCCCCTTCATGCATCACGCAAATCTCGTCCGCATTACGAATCGTCGAGAGCCGGTGTGCAATCACGATCGTCGTACGGTTACGCATCAGGTTCTCCAAAGCCTCCTGCACCAAGCGTTCCGACTCGGTGTCGAGCGCCGAAGTCGCCTCGTCGAGGATCAGGATCGGCGGGTTCTTCAGAATGGCACGTGCAATACTGATACGCTGGCGCTGTCCGCCCGACAACTTACCGCCGCGGTCACCGATATTAGTATCGTATCCATCTTCGCTTGCCATGATAAAATCATGCGCATTGGCGATACGGGCCGCCTCTTGGACCCGTTCGAGTGTAGCCCCTTCCACTCCGAAAGAGATATTATTGAAAAATGTGTCGTTAAAAAGAATCGCCTCCTGGTTGACATTCCCCATCAGGCTGCGCAGATCGTACAAGGTCGCATCACGCACATCCGTTCCGTCGATCGTTATGCTCCCCTTGTCCACATCATAGAAACGAGGCAGCAAATCCACCAACGTGCTCTTTCCCGACCCCGACTGGCCGACCAGCGCTACCGTGTGTCCTTTCGGAATCGTCAGGTCAATGCCTTTCAGCACCCATTCATGCTGGTACTTGAACCAGACATCCCGGTAGCAAATACTTTCCGTCAGAGCAATCGGTTTCGGATCCTCAGGATCGTTAATATTGCTTTCCGCCTTCAGGATCTTATCGACGCGATCCATAGAGGCAAGCCCTTTCTGAATGGCATAAGAGGCCTTGCTAAGATCCTTCGCCGGATTGATTATACTGTAAAAAATCACCAAGTAGTAGATGAAAGTAGAGGCGTCGATCGGACTGTTACTGCTCAGGATCAGCGTACCGCCATACCACAGCACGATCGCGATCGTGGCTGTCCCCAAGAACTCGCTCATAGGATGCGCCATCTGCTGGCGGCGGTAAATGCGGTTCGTCAGCCGCCGAAACGTTTCGTTGCTTTTCTCAAAACGGTCCTGTATCTTCGCCTCCGCATTGAAAGCCTTGATAACACGCAGGCCACCCAACGTCTCCTCTATCTGACTCATCAGATACCCCCATTGTTGCTGTCCCTCGAACGATTTCCGTTTCAACTTCTTTCCGACCGTTCCCATCACATATCCGGCGAAAGGCAGCAGGATGAAGACAAAAAGCGTCAGCTGCCAGCTGATGGCGATCATCCCGATCAGGTAGATCAGGATCAGGATCGGGTTTTTGAAGAGCATATCAAGCGAACTCATGATCGAAGTCTCGATCTCGTTCACATCTCCCGAAACGCGTGCGATTATATCCCCCTTCCGCTCTTCCGAGAAAAAGCCCAGAGGGAGTTCCGTTATCTTGCGATTGATCTGGTTGCGGATGTCGCGGACGACACCCGTACGGATCGGGATCATCGTATAAAAAGCCATATACATCGTCCCGACCTTCAAGAAAGTAGACACGATCAGGAAAACACCCAATATGATCAGCGTGAAGGAACCGCCTTTCGTCTCGATCATGTCGGACACGAACCAAAAGAAGTTGTTTTTCAGCAATTCCGGAGTCGCTTTCCAGGCTTCGAACGAGAAAGGGGCGAACGTCCAATCCGTATAGGTATAGGTTTCGTCACTGATTTTAAACAAGATATTCAGAATCGGGATGATTAATGCAAAAGAGAACAGGTTCAAAATGGCAGACAGGACGTTAAATATCACATTCCACACCATAAATTTCTTATAGGGAGGCACAAAACGCCTCAGTATACGCAGAAAATCCTTCATGTTTGATCGATCAATTGAATTTGGGGCGCAAGTTACTCAATATCCGGCTGATTCCGGGCATTCCCGCTGTACTTTATTTCGTCCATCCTTATTCTTTAGCCCGCCAGCCCTGCTCTTTTAGGGCTTCAGATTACTCTCATAAGTCGTCCGCCGCCAAGCAGACAACTTATGGATCGTATCCGAAAAACGAATCTATTCCATAGAAGAATATAATATATCCAAAAGAAAATGATAAAGAAGCAACTATAAAAAGTATATTTGCATCAATATAGTATAAACAAATGCTATAAAAGTATGAAAAAGATCTCTTCCTCCTTCCTGAAAAGTCTCAATTGGCTATTAACCAGCGTACTAATGCTGCTAGGTTTCTCCACATGTGACTCTGAACCGGGAGCCGCCATGTACGGTACTCCTCATGCCGACTTTACAATCAAAGGAAAAGTCGTAAACCAAGAAAATATGCCGATTCCGGATATTGAAATAAAATGTCTGGTAGAACATCATGGCGATAACAGACATTGGTTTGACACGATACCAGCTGTTTCCACAGATCCTGCTGGAGTCTTTCATTGCCAGTTTGAAGAATTTCCAACCGACAAATTACGGATCATAGCAACGGATATAGACGGTCCCCAAAACGGTTCATACGAAAAAGACTCTACGAACCTTACACTTTCCAGCGATGATTATAAGGGAAACACAGGAAGTTGGTTTAAAGGCTCTGTCGAAAAAGAAATAAAGTTCAACCTTAAAAGAAAAGACAAAGAATGAATAAACGTCCCGGATTACGCAAACGCCTTGCATTAGAATTATTCAGAAGCATCCGGAAGAACCGAGCCAAGATACATGAATTGCGTACGCTCTTTTGGGAGTGCACGCTCCGTTGTAACGCCTCCTGCCTCCATTGCGGTAGCGACTGCCATGTCTCGTCCGCCCATCCGGACATGCCGGTCGAAGATTTCCTGAAAGTGATAGACGAAATCACGCCTCACGTGGACCCGCATAAGGTGATGATCACGTTTACCGGCGGAGAAGCATTGGTCCGTAAAGATATCGAAGCATGCGGGCGGGAATTGAACAAACGCGAATATCCCTGGGGAATCGTCTCCAACGGATTGCTGCTCAACCGCACACGACTGGACTCGCTATTGGCGGCCGGAATGCACTCCATCACCATCAGCCTCGACGGGTTCGAAGAGGCGCACAACTGGCTCAGGGGAAACCGCCGGAGCTTCGAAGGCGCTGTCAATGCCATTGCGATGCTGGCAGAAGAGAAGGAAATCGTCTGGGACGTCGTGACCTGCGTCAATCAGAAAAACTTCAAGGACCTGATGCTGTTCAAGGATTTTCTGATCGAGCTGGGAGTCAAGAACTGGCGTATCTTCACCATTTTTCCTGTGGGCCGGGCGGCAGAGACACCGGAATTGCAGATCGACGACACACAATTCACTTGGATCCTTAAATTCATCCGTCATTGCCGCGCCGAGGGAAAGATACATGCTAGTTTTGCCTGTGAAGGTTTCCTCGGCAATTACGAGGGGGAAGTACGCGACCAGATTTTTCACTGCAATGCTGGTATCAGCACGGCATCGGTACTGATCGACGGATCTATATCCGGCTGTCCGAGCATCCGTGCCAACTTCCATCAGGGAAATATCTACAAAGACAGCTTTGTTGATGTCTGGAACAACGGCTTCAAAGAATATCGCAATCGGGAATGGGCACGAAAAGGACAGTGCGCAGACTGCGACATGTTCCGCTATTGCGAAGGAAGCGGTATGCATCTCCATGACGATAGCGGCGACCTGATCACCTGTCATTATCGGAGAATTGAGAATTGACAAAGAGCAATTGACAATATCTTTCCCTCCCTAATTATCAATTCTCCATTGTCAATTGTCAATTGTTTCCTATCTTTACCCACGTAAACTAAAAAACATCAATCATTTCATGAAAAATGCTCTTATCCTATCGGCCTTGCTGACATTAGGGCCGGTCTGTTTCGCTCAACAGACAGAAAAGTATCCTTTGGGCAATTATGAGGAACTTACAGACACCAAACCGCATGACGGCGCAGAAGTCTGGAACAAAATGACAACGCCAACCTGCCTCAGCTGGGGAACAACGGATATCCGCTACAAAAAACTGAATGTCCCCGACATCAAGAAGACAACCCGCTGGAAAGGGAAAGCCTGGAAAGGGGAACGTATCAATGCACAAGCCGTGTTGTGGACTAAAGAAGCGTTGGACGACGTAACGGTCACCGTCAGCGAACTGAAAAGCGGCTCGGCCGTCATCCCGGCTTCTGCCATCACGACGAACTTCGTACGCTATGTCATGACCGACGAGCTGAACAAGGACCGCAAAGGTGGTTGCGGACATCGCGAAAACAAGGCCGAATGGGATTCGTCTGTCGTAGCCGATGTCTTGGATATTGTAAAAATACAGGATATCAAAGCTTGTACGACACAACCGATCTGGCTGAACGTATGGGTTCCGTCAGATGCCCGCGCAGGGAGATATAAGGGGACGTTGACCGTTTCAGGAAAAAATTTCCAAGATATGAAACTCCAGGTAGAAATCGACGTGCTGAACCGTACGCTGCCAGCTCCACAAGACTGGGCTTTCCATCTGGACCTGTGGCAAAATCCCTATTCAGTAGCCCGTTACTACCAGGTTCCTCTTTGGAGCAAGGAGCATTTCGACGCCATGCTTCCGATCATGAAGATGTTGGCCAATGCCGGACAACGGGCCATCACGACCAGCATCATGCATAAACCTTGGGCCGGCCAGACGGAAGACCATTTCGACAGCATGGTAACCCGTATCAAGAAAATCGACGGGACATGGGTATACAGTTATGACGTATTTGACAAATGGGTGGAATTCATGATGAATGAAGTGGGGATCAAAGATATGATCAGTTGCTACACCATGATCCCTTGGGCTTTGACTTTCGACTATTACGATGAAGCGACCAGCCGGGTACAGTTTATCAATGTCAAACCTGGCGATGCCGAATATACCGAATACTGGGGTTCGTTCCTGAAAGACTTCTCCCGTCACCTGCGTAAAAAAGGCTGGTTTGAAAAGACTGCCATCTCTATGGACGAACGTCCTATGGAAGCCATGCGCGAAGCTATCAAAGTCATCAAGCAGGCCGATCCCGAATTCAAGATCACGCTGGCGGGCAACTATCATCCTGAAATCCAATCCGACTTGTATTACCTGAGTATCCCTTACGGCCATAAATTTCCAGAAAACGTAAAAGCCGAACGCGAACGCAAAGGACAGATCAGCACGGTCTACACGTGTTGCTCGGAAGCCTTCCCGAACACCTTTACTTTCTCCGATCCGGCCGAAGCTACTTGGACAGCCCTGCATGCCATCGCCGGAGGCTATGACGGTTACCTGCGCTGGGCCGTAAACAGTTGGACAGCCGATCCCTTGCGCGACTCACGCTTCCGCACTTGGGCAGCCGGCGATACATACAGTATCTATCCTGGCCCCCGCAGTTCGATCCGTTTCGAACGTTTGGTCGAAGGTATTCAGGACTGCGAAAAAATCCGTATCCTCCGCGAAGAGCTGGCAGCCAAAGGGGCTAAAGGCAAATTGAACAAATTAAACAAAGCAGTGGCTAAATTTACCCCGGAAGGCCTGTCCGAAACTCAACAGTCGGCAGCCGAAATGGTAAATGAATTGAATAAATTGCTGAACTCGCTGTAAGCATTCGTCGCTTAAAAACAAAAAAAATCATAAAAAAATCCCCGGAGAGTGCATGACTCCCGGGGATTCATTTTATCTTTACAGCATCGGAACCGTTAGCTCAGCTGGTTTAGAGCGCTGCCTTGACAGGGCAGAGGTCGCCGGTTCGAATCCGGCACGGTTCACACTCCGCCATAAAGCGCCAACCGGCGCTT
>OGQY01002385.1_pt1 | contig 11265 bp, 13 predicted proteins | sample 1553361 | NCBI WGS metagenome assembly OGQY01 (sample SAMEA2579963, study PRJEB22360) | human gut metagenome | reverse complement strand
TAAATAAAAATACTGGCTACAAAATGCACACAACATACAAAAAGTGCAAAAAACAAAGAAAATAGACGAATGATACGTTTTGGTCTATATGGTTAAATCCAGTGTTTATAAGGCTTTTGAGGCATGAAAAAGACAGGGGCTAAATTTATGGTTGTTCTCGTCGGGCTGGTTGCCATCTTTAAAAAACAGCTGGTCAGTCTGGTGAATAATATTCTTGCAAAAATAACAAAACAAAGTAACAGCATCTAAAAAGTAACCTGTCAACGAAACACATATCAGTTACGACATATTTCCCAAAGAAAGAAGGTATCCCTTGAAAAAATCAGGAAGTATAACGGTATTCACCAGTCTTTTTCTGGCAGTCTTTCTGCTGGTCTTTCAGGTACTTCTGCAGTCGGTACAGATTGGAGGAGGGCGCGTACAGGCGGAAACCGGTGTGGAAGAAGGGCTGTATTCGGTATTTGCCGGGTATGACCGGGAACTGCTGGAAAGATATCATGTTTTTATGGTGGATGGAAGTTATGGAACCGGAGTGTGGAAGCCGGAGTGTATGTATCAAACGGTAAAAAAATGTATGGAAGAGAGTTGTCGTCCGGATGGAGCAATATCAGGTGTTCGTGGGGAAAATCTGTGGAAATGTTCGTCTGTCTCGGGGGCAATTACCGCATATACACTGATGTCAGATGAGCATGGACGCGGATATCGTGCGCAGGCGGTGGACTACATGAAGGAGACACTTGGTATTCAGGGGATACAGCTTCTTATGAAAAAATATGAACAACAGAAAGATATTTTTGAACAACAGGAAAAGAGAGGGAGTGATATCGATGTAAAACAGTCTATGGACAGTTATGAAAAAGCCAGGAAAGAAGCCGGTCAAAATCAGGGACAGGATCCGGACAATACAGGACAACAACCAGCCGTGGTCCAGGTTCCGGCTGATTTTGTCAATCCGCTGGATGTGATCCGGCAGTTACAGAAAAAAAGCATTCTGGCACTGGTGGTTCCGGCGGGAAAAGAGTTGTCACAGAAGGGACTGCCAAAAGAAAAACGACTCAGCAGACGGGAAAAGCAGACCGGTATGGGGATACCGTTTTATGGGGCGCAGGAGGATACGGTTCTGACAAGAGGGATTTTTCAGTCGTATATGATGCAGCATCTTACTGATTATACCAGTATGGAGCATGCGACAGACCCGTTGCGGTACCAGCTGGAGTATGTGATTGGTGGAAAGAACACCGATCAGGAAAATCTGAAAGCGGTGGTATACCGTCTTCTGGCAGCCAGGGAAGCTGCCAATATGATGTATCTTTTACAGGATCCGACCAGACAGGCAGAGATTCATGAAATGGCACTTGTCATCTGTGCTGCCATAGGATTTCCGGCGCTGGAAGGAATCGTAAGTCTTGCACTGCAGGCAGCCTGGGCTTTCGGAGAGAGTCTGCTGGATGTAAGACAGTTGCTGACAGGCGGTAAGGTTCCGCTGGTAAAAACAGGAGACACCTGGATGGTATCGCTGCATCAGCTGGCGAAGATTACAGAGTTACTGAAAAACAGCAGAGCTGTGGAACAAAAGGGCATGACATATCAGGAATATCTTGGGATTTTACTGATGACAGGGAAGTCAGAGGTTCAGACTGAGCGGACGATGGATATAGTGGAAGCGGTGATACGGGGAATGTCAGGAAAAGAAAATTTTCGTCTGGATCAGGGAGTGATCTATCTGGAAGTTGATATGGGAGTGACTTTTGCGGAAAAGACATTTTCTTTGCAAAGAGATTACGGATATGCAATGGGAAGTGACTGACGGAAAGGTGTCTGAAAAAGACGGACATACAGATATGGAAAGGACAGGAATGAAGACAGTCATAAAGAAAGGAATAAAGATATACTCTCCGAAAATAAAAAAACAAAAGAAAGGTAAAGGATCTCTTCAGGCTATCTGCAAAAACAAGCGGAGAGTATTTCTTTGTTTCTTTCGGAAGACTCGGGGAAAAAAGCAGCAGATCCCGGCGGTGCTTACTGTGGAAGCAGCTCTGGTTATCCCTTTATTTCTGCTTGGAATCTGTACCTTGCTTGGAATAATGGATCTGTACCGGGTGCAGGTACTTGTGAAAACATCTCTGCATCAGAGCGCACAGGAGCTTGGTATGTATGCCAGTGTGGAAAGCGGGGATTCCGGGGTGAACACGCCGACAGGAGTACTTTCTTCCGGTGTCTGCAGCGCTTACGCAAAAGCACATCTTCCGGAGCTCGGGGATGGCGTAGCAGTGAGTCTGATCGGATCCCGATATGAAAATCATAAGATTCAACTGAAAGCTACGGTGTTGTATCAACTGCCATTTTCAATCCTTCCGGTATCAAAACTTAAGGTGACGAACAGCAGTGTGGTGCATGCCTGGACCGGATATGACCCGAAAAATACAGACAACGAGGGAACAGATGGCGGAGAAATGGTTTATGTGACAGAGTATGAGAGCGTATATCATACATCAGAATCTTGTACCCATCTGGATCTCTCGGTTCATCGGGGAACAAAAACACAGGTGGAGCAAAAACGGAATGAATATGGAGGAAAATATCATGCCTGTGAACGGTGCGGCGGTGACAGTGCCCTGGTTTACTATACGGAAAAAGGAGACTGCTATCACAGTCAGGCATCCTGCAGCGGGCTGAAACGAACCGTCCGTCTGGTGAAAAAATCTGAAATACAGGCATATATCCAATGTGAGCGATGTCGTGAAAACGCAGGTTAAAAAGGTCAGGAATTCAAAAATATTTGCGGCAGTGTGCGGAAAGGAAAAAGATGGGAGTATTGACAACCGGTTATCTGATGGTAAACAGCTGGACTGACTGGCGAAGAAAAGAAGTGGATATTGTGTGGACCGTGGCAGTTTTTGTTCTGACGGCGTTTATATATGTAGGAACAGATCAGAAACTTTGTTGGAGTGGTCTTCTTCCGGGAATCTGTCTGTGGCTTGCATCATTGTGGAGGTCGGATCAGATAGGAAGCGGAGATGGAATTGTGCTGATGGGGATCGGATGGATCCAGGGAATACAGCAGGCATGTGTGATTTTTCAGACAGCGATTCTTCTGGCGGCAGCGGTTGGGGTCTGCATGTTGGCATTGGGAATGGGAAGAAAAAAGGAACTTCCTTTTGTACCGTTTTTATTGGCCGGATATCTGGTGCAGTATATCTGAGAACGGCAAACAGATGAAAAGGTTTGTGAATATACAAAAAAGGAGCTGAAGTATGGAAGAGACAGGAAAAGAGAAAAGGTACAGCAGGGAGCCTGAAGCAAATCAGATAAAGAAAAGGGACAGACGAAGGAAAAAAGGTTCTCTTACGGTGGAGGCATCGCTGGTAGTTCCGTTGTGTGTGATGATTCTTACCTTTCTGCTTTCGCTTACTTTTTATGTGTATTTGCGATGCTGGTATACGCAGGCAGCATGTGAGGTATCTGTTCAGGGAAGTGGATATGGTGTGCTGGAAGGAAGAACAGGACAGGAAAAAGCAGAGAAAAAATGGAAAACAAAGCGTAGTGAAAGTGGATTTTCGGGAAAAGGTATCTCAGGTGAGATTACAGGAAATCAGAAGGAAGTACGGGTAAAGATAACAGGAAAAGTATCCGTATGGGGAAGGCCGCATCTGGAGTTTGAGACAAAGATCGGACAAAAAATCATACGACCAGTTATATTTGTGAGAAAAGTGATTGCGTTTCGTACATAAAAAGAAGGTTTTTAGAGATGAAGATGGATTACAGAAGAGATTTGCAGCACAATTATCTGGTGGTGGAGACCGGGGAGAAGACAGAAAATTATATCACAAGAATGATGACCGAAAATCAGGTGCAGGGACTTCTTGGGTGTGAGTGCAGAAGAATGGATCAGAAAAAACTGTATTATTATGATATTACCTCAAAAATATCGCTTGCAGAAAAAAGCAGGTTAAAAAAGGTAAAAGGATCAGAAGTGCTTCTTATTATTCAGGGGCTGTTACAGGTGCTGGTACAGCTGGAGGAATATCTGATACCGGCAGATCAGATCTGTCTGGACTGGAATTATATTTATCTTGATCCTGTCAGCTGTTATCCCTCTTTTTGCTGTCTTCCGGCAGCGGAGAAAAAACTGGAACAGGGGATTCGGGAACTTCTGGAAGAGTTGCTTCCACGACTGGATCATCAGGAACAGACCGGAGTATCGGTAGTTTATGAACTTTACCAGTATGCGATCCAGGATACGTTCTTGGTAATGGGGTTACAAAGTGTTTTGGAACGGCGGCTGATGGAAGAGAGAAAAACGACAGAAACAGAACTTCAGGCCTGTCAGGAGAAGAAAAGCAGAGAACATCAGGAAACATCATATTTCGGAGATAACAGACAAGCGGTACTGGAAGATTTCTTTTCTTCAGAAGAGGAGGAAGGAGAAAACGGGCGGGTGAGTCCTGTTTTGGTCGGAATGGTGCTGGGAATTATCGGAGTTTTGTTGTATGCACTGGTAGGGTATGCTGTTCTGGAATATGTTCCACAATATCTGGGAACCTGGGCAGCATCGGGTGTGATGGCGATATTAATTGTTCTGATCTGGCAGGTGGTTGTGAGAAAAAGAAAAAAAGAAGAACGACAGATTGAGGAACAATTTGCGATCTATCAGGGAACATCGGAAGAAGCGCCAAGGCATTCGAAAACAGATATCAGAGAATGGGAGGAGAAGGATAAAGAGCCGGAAGCAGAAGAAATCACATGGGAAAAGCGGATTCCATGGGGAGGAGATACCTATACCCAGATTCTTTCAAACGGAGGAGAACAGGGCGGTCTGATTCTGAAGGAACTGCACCCGGTAAATGGCAGGCAGTTTCGGATAGAAAAAGCAACCCGTCTCACCATCATCGGACAACTGAAAGAACAGGCAGATCTTGTCCTGCCATCCACAGCAGTAAGCCGGGTCCATGCCAGTATCGAACAACGGGCAGGTAACTGGTATCTGAAAGATATGAATTCCAGAAACGGAACCTGGGTCAATGAGCAGGAACTTTATGGAGAAGAAGAACAGGAACTGATCAATGGCGATCAGATTCGGTTTGCTGACCTGATATACCAGGTGAAGATATAGCAGACAGGTTCGTTGATTTTCCTTGTAAAACAGAAAGTGTGGGCATATAATGAGGAAAATATAACTGATGTCTGACAGGAGGAAAATATATGAACCGGTATCAGGATGAAAACTGGCAGCAGGAGGAGCAGAGAAGGCGGGAAGCGTATTACCGGATGAACAGCCAGAACAGTAACACACCGGATGCACTGGAACAAATCTTCAGGGGACCGTTAAACTGGATGAATCTGCTGATGATCGGGATCAATGTGGTGATTTTTATTATCATGGAGTTTTTGGGGAGTACAGAGGATACCGGATTTATGTTGCAGTGGGGTGCCGCTTGCAGACCGTTCATTCTGAATGGAGAGTGGTATCGGCTGTTTACTTCTATGTTTCTGCATTTTGGGATCTATCATCTTGCAAATAATATGGCGGTATTGCTGTTTATGGGAGATATGGTGGAGAATGCAGTGGGACACTGGAAATACCTTGCAATCTATCTTGGCTCCGGACTGGTGGGTAATCTGTTGTCCCTGTATATGGATATTCAGTCGCAGAGCAACATTGTCAGCGCAGGTGCTTCCGGGGCGATCTATGGAATTATCGGTGGAGTTTTTGTTCTGATGATCAAAAACAAAAAGCAGGTGAGAGAAATAGTGATCCGGCGGCTGGTGTTTGTCATTGTGGTTACGATCTACTACGGTTCACAGGCGGCGCAGATTGATAATGCGGCTCATGTGGGCGGTCTGATCGGTGGAATTGTATTGACAGTACTGTTTACGGTGCATAAAAAAACCACATATCGCAACAGAAAAGAATATGTTGCAAGATGACTGGAAATTTTCTGATAATGCGTGTATCATGGTAAGTAAAAAGAACGTAACTATTCAGTGGCCACTGTCCCGCGAGGTGTTTTGACATGAATATGTCAAAATCCCGAGACATACAAGCCAAAATGCCATCACCGAAGGTGATTTTTTATGCATTTTGGCTCGTAACTGTGAAGGTACTGAACAGTTACAAAAGAATAATAATGCAAAACAGAGAGGAGAATAAATATGAGTGACTGTATTTTCTGTAAAATTGCCGGCGGAGATATCCCGTCCGCTACCCTGTATGAGGATGATGATTTTCGTGTGATTCTGGATCTTGGTCCTGCAACGAAAGGACATGCCCTGATCCTTCCGAAGCATCATTATGCAAACCTGTATGAGATTCCGGAAGAGATGGCTGCAAAAGCGATGGTTCTGGCGAAAAGAATGGCAGCAGCCATGACGGAAGCACTGGGCTGCGATGGTTTTAATATTGTACAGAACAATGGTGAAGTGGCAGGTCAGACCGTATTTCACTTTCATATGCACCTGATTCCGCGCTATAATGGCGATCAGGCAGGTATCACCTGGAAACCGGGCGAACTGAAGGATGAAGTGAGAGACGAGATTGTTGCGAAAGTGACAGCCGCATTAATGTAAGAAAACGGACAGGACGATAAGGTGTATCTGCTTATCGTCCTGTCCGTTTTATAAATCATATGCAACTGTTCGGTGTCTTCACGGTTATGAGCCGGAACTCACTTACTTCGCACAATCACAAAGCATTCTCACAATCTTGCCGATGGAATCCATCTGGCTGCTTTTGCTCATCGCTTCGATATACTGCTCTCTGTTCTTGTAGAGGTCACGGATCGTTTGCAGCAGTTTCTCATTGGTGATCTCTTCTTCTTCCAGAACTTTACTGTAACCCAGTCGTTCGAAGGAGCGGGCATTCAGAATCTGGTCACCGCGGCTGGCATTGGCAGAAAGAGGAATCAGCAGATTTGGTTTCTTTAAGGCGCTGATTTCGCAGATTGCATTGGCTCCGGCACGGGAAATTACCAGATCAGACAAAGCGAAGAGATCTGAAAGTTCATCTTTAATATACTCATACTGTACATAACCTTCTGTATCTGTCAGGGAGGTATCCAGTTTTCCTTTTCCACAAAGATGGATGATCTGAAAATCCTTTAACAGATCTGGCAGGATGTTGCGGACAGCGGTGTTGACAGCGACGGAACCAAGGCTTCCGCCAATGATCATCAGAACCGGTTTACCGGCTTTCAGCCCGGTAAAGCGAAGAGCTGCTTCCGGATCACCCTGCAGAAGTTCCTGACGGATCGGAGTTCCGGTAAGGACTGCCTTATCAGCAGGAAGCTTGCTGACAGTTTCCGGAAAATTACAGCAGACTTTCACGGCGGATGGGATACAAAGCTTGTTGGCAAGTCCCGGAGTCATATCGGACTCATGGATAATTGCCGGAATCTTACAACGCTTTGCCGCAATGACAACAGGAACACTGACAAATCCGCCTTTGGAGAAAACCACATCCGGTTTCAGTTTCTTCAGCAGTTTTCTGGCTTCGGAAAATCCTTTCAGCACACGGAAAGGATCGGTGAAGTTCTTTACGTCAAAATAACGTCTCAATTTACCGGAGGATATTCCGTAATAAGGAATTCCCATCTCTTCGATCAGTTTTTTTTCAATTCCGTTATAGGAACCGATATAAGAAATTGTAAATCCTTGTTCTTTCAATGCTGGAATCATAGCAATATTCGGTGTTACGTGACCTGCGGTACCGCCGCCGGTAAGTACGATATGTTTCATAATGTCCTCCTGAATGCATAATACTCTCCCGGAATTTTTCGTCTGTTGTTTTGCGATTGATTTTCCGAAAGGGCAGTAGTAGAATCAATGTTTTTACATATAATATTTTTAATAGTTTCATTGTATCTTATTAAGAAAAAAAGTCAAGAAACCCATAATTATTAAAAGAAAATAAAAAGGAAAAGTATTTTGCATTTCTGTATATATACGCGTATAATAAGAATATAAAAGCAAAAACGTGATAAGATTCTGAAAATAAAAGAAAAGGAGGGGTTTTTATGAAGATAACATTTGTGGGTGCGACACATGAAGTTACAGGGAGCTGTTATTTTCTGGAAGCCGCCGGTAAAAAGTTTCTGGTAGATTGTGGAATGGAGCAGGGACCGGATAATTTTGAGAATATACCGATTCCTGTGCCGGCTTCGGAACTTGATTTTGTACTGCTGACACATGCACATATCGATCACTCCGGAAAACTTCCGGTTCTGTATGCGGAAGGCTTCCGGGGAAATATTTATACGACATATGCCACGGTAGATCTGTGTGAGATCATGCTTCGTGACAGTGCTCATATCCAGATGTTTGAGGCGGAATGGAGAAACAGAAAAGGACGGCGCTCCGGCAAGGAACCGGTACAGCCGCTGTATGATATGAACGATGCACAGGGAGCAATCTCTCATCTGGTGGGATGCCCATATCAGCAGATCCTGGAACTGGCTGACGGGATTCAGGTACGGTTCGTGGATGCCGGTCACCTGCTGGGTTCAGCAAGCATCGAACTGTGGCTGAAAGAAGACGATACAGAACGGAAAATCGTATTTTCCGGCGACATCGGTAATAAGGATCAACCGTTAATTAAGAATCCAACGTATCTGCAATCTGCAGATTATGTGGTGATGGAGTCTACCTACGGTGACCGCAGCCATGGTCCACGGGCCAGCTATGAAGATGAGCTGGCAAGAGTGATCCAGAGAACCTTCGACCGGGGAGGGAATGTGGTGATCCCTTCGTTTGCAGTGGGAAGAACACAGGAGATGCTTTATTTTATCCGTAAGATCAAGGCAGATCATATGATACAGGGACACGATGGTTTCCCGGTGTTTGTGGACAGTCCGCTGGCAGTAGGAGCAACTACTATATTTAATGAACACCACAAAGACTGTTTTGATGAAGAGGCGATGGAGCTGGTCAATAAAGGAATCAATCCGATTACGTTCCCGGGACTGAAACTTTCCATCACCAGTGAAGAATCCAAATCCATCAACTTTGATGACCGCCCGAAGGTCATTATCTCGGCCAGTGGTATGTGCGATGCCGGTCGGATTAAGCATCACCTGAAACACAATCTGTGGCGACCGGAATGTACGGTTTTGTTTGTGGGATATCAGGCAATCGGTACACCGGGGCGTGCGCTGGTGGAAGGAGCGAAAGAGATCAAACTGTTCGGGGAAGAGATTCAGGTCAATGCAGAGATCAAAGTTCTGCCTGGCGTCAGTGGTCATGCAGATAATGAGGGACTGATGGAGTGGGCGAAAGCTTTCGAAGAGAAGCCAAAACAGGTATTTGTGTGCCATGGAGAAGATACTTCCTGTCAGGTACTGACCGGAAGACTGGAAGATGAACTTCATTATACGGCGATGGCACCGTACAGCGGAACTGTTTACGATCTGAAAGAAGCAGCATTCATCAGCTGTCCGGAAGGTGTGGTCATCCGCAAGCAGGATACAAAACCGCAGTCGAAAGGTTCCGGTGTATATCAGCGACTGGTTGCAGCCGGTCAGCGTCTCCTTACGGTGATCCGTCATAACGAAGGCGGAGCCAACAAAGATCTTGCGAAACTGACCAGCCAGATCAATAATCTTTGTGATAAGTGGGACAGATAGTTTTACGAACAGCTGTATCAAAAATAAAAAGTGCCCCTGTCAAAAGATCGGCATGTCTGACAGAGATCTGTCTGTTATGTCGGCCTTTTGACAGGGGCATTATGTTACGCATGTGCAAAGAACGGGATATGTTTCCTGATTACTGGTTCAGCGCTTCTTTCAGGGCTTTTGCAAGCTGATCCGGACATGAAGTGGATTTGAAACCACAGGTAGTTCCTTCCAGACGATTGATCACGTCCCGGGCATCCTGTCCTTCTACCAGAGCGCCGATTCCTTTCAGGTTGCCGTTACATCCGCCGGTAAAACGAACATTGTATACTTTGCCGTCTTTCAGGTCGAAGTCGATCTGAGAAGAGCAGGTTCCTTTTGTCTTGTATGTCATGATAATTCCTCCTTTAATTTTACATGTACTTCCGAATCCGGTACATTTTAGGTCCGCAAGCTATTATATCATGATTCGCACCTTCGGTGCTTGACGCTGCTTTCGCAGCTATCATGATCGCCATTCGCCGCTCCCGATGAACAAACTTCGTTTGTTCCCGCTCGCTAACGCTCATTATATCATGATTCGCACCTGCGGTGTTTGACGCTGCTTTCGCAGCTATCATGATCGCCATTCGCCATTCCCGATGAACAAACTTCGTTTGTTCCCGCTCTCTTGCGCTCATTATATCATCTTCTTCAGTGCGGCTTTTAGTAGGGTTTCTACATCCATCGTCTCCGCACCTTCCACTTTCTTCACTGCGCGGAGTGCATCCGTGTTCGGGTAGCCAAGTGCTACCAGTGCCTGTACTGCTTCCTGAAGCTGGTTGTCTCCTTCTGTCTCAGGTATTCCTGCTGCTGACTGATTTGCCAGTTTCTGTTCAAAAGCATCTTCCAGATCCAGTTTATCTTTCAGTTCCAGGATCAGTTTCTGTGCAGTCTTTTTACCGATACCGGGTGCCTTGGCAATTGCCGCCGCATCATCTGCCAGAACCGCAAACCGCAGATCATCCGCCGACAGTGCTGAGAGGATCCCCAGTCCTGCCTTCGGTCCGATACCGTTAACACCTAACAGTAATTTAAACACTCTCAGATCGTCTCTTGTCGCAAAGCCGTATAACTGCATGGCATCTTCTTTTACATTCAGATATGTATATATTTTTACTTCCTGACCAATGGGAATCGCGCCAGAAAAAACGGAACCGGGTACGAAGATTCGATAGCCGATTCCGTGATTATCTACAATAATACACTGGTCGTCCGCTTCCTCCAGTATGCCTTTCACGTATCCTATCATAATAAACTCCTTTTTTCGGGAACTGCCCCAAACAACAGTTCCCTTAGTCTACGTTCTATCATACCACAAGGTGGCCGACCTTTCAAATTATAATTTACGGATACCTACGGATTGTTCCGCAGCGTTGCTGCTCTCACAATCCCCCAACCATTCGAAATCCGCTGATTTACTTCGTAAATCGCTACTTTCTCATGTTTGGCGGGTTCCAAGGCAAAAAGCTTTCTCGTGTAAGCACGAAAAGCTTTTCACTTTGGAACCCTGGTATCAGATGATACAATGTCTCGGACAATTCTCTTTGCAAAGTCCGCAATTGGTACACTTATCGTAATCGATATGTGCCACATTGTCTGTCACCGTAATAGCCTGTAC
>OGQY01002383.1_pt1 | contig 11267 bp, 10 predicted proteins | sample 1553361 | NCBI WGS metagenome assembly OGQY01 (sample SAMEA2579963, study PRJEB22360) | human gut metagenome | reverse complement strand
GGACGTGACCATGGCGCAGAGGACGGAACTGGACTACCTCATCTACAACGATCCGCTGGGCTATGCCGATTTGATTCTGAACGGTGACCCGGAGGAATATTTGAAGAATGCGGCCGGGAGCCATGGGTTAGAAATCTGAATGAATGCTGGACATTACCGCTTTTTTGAGCTGGTGATGTCCAGCATTTATTATTTGGTGTTGATCGATCAATTTTAATGGAATCTTTATACTTCTACAATTTTCTTTACGGCTCTTTTATCTATTCCATGCTAATCTTTATGCACACGGATAGGTAAAGGAGCTTTTATGATTCAATATCCTCGTTACAGGCAGCACCGTTTTTCTTCTTTTCAGGTCATTATTGCAGGTTTTGCGGCAGTTGATCTGGTGGGCGCGTTGCTTCTGATGCTTCCGATTGCTGCACAGCAATGGTGCGTTACACCGTTCCATGAGGCGCTGTTTACCTCCACCTCTGCCCTTTGCGTGACCGGGCTTGTGGTTCAGGATACCGGCAGCTACTGGTCGGCTTTTGGGCAAAGCGTGATCCTTCTTCTGATCCAGATCGGAGGATTGGGTGTCATTACGGTGGGCGCTGCCTTTGCGCTGCTTTCCGGGCGAAAGATCTCCCTCAAGCAGCGCAGCACGATGCAGGAAGCTACTGCTGCCCCGCAGATGGGCGGCATCGTGCGGCTGACAGGCTTTATTCTGCGGATCACCGCCCTGTTTGAATTGGTCGGTGCTGCACTGCTGCTGCCGACATTTTGCGCCGATTATGGACTGCGCGGGATCTGGTACGCGTTGTTTCATTCCATTTCGGCGTTCTGCAATGCCGGCTTTGACCTGCTGGGAACAGAGGGGGCAAAATTTGTTTCGCTGACACGGTATGCAGGTGACCCATTGCTTACCACAGTGATCGCGGCCCTGATCGTCTTTGGCGGCCTTGGCTTTCTGACATGGGAGGATATTTGTACATATCGCCTTGATTTTCACCGTTACCGGATGCAGAGCAAGGTGATCCTTGTCACAACGGCGTTTCTTCTGGTACTGCCGACGCTGTACTTTTATTGCTTCGAGTTCACGGCAGGCTCTGCCCGGCAGCGCATTTTATTGTCGATGTTCCAATCCGTCACACCCCGTACTGCCGGTTTTAACACCGCTGATCTTGCTGCGATGGGCAGCACTTCACAGGCATTGATGGTGGTTCTGATGCTGTTGGGCGGTTCGCCCGGCTCCACGGCAGGCGGCATGAAAACCACAACATTTGCCGTTCTGCTGGCCAATATGTGGGCGACCTTCCGCCGCAGAGAAGATGCCGAATTTTTCGGGCGGCGCATAGATGGTTCCGCGGTCAAGAATGCTGCCACGATCGCAGGGATGTATTTGACGCTGTTCTTCCTCGGAGCCTTTGTCATTGCTGCGGCTGAGCAGCTGCCGATGTCAGTCTGTTTGTATGAGACTGCTTCGGCTGTGGCAACGGTAGGTCTGACATTGGGCATCACGCCGCAATTGGGGATCCTTTCGCAGGGGGTGCTGATCGCACTGATGTTTTTGGGACGTGTTGGCGGATTGACGTTGATCTATGCGGCATTTGGCAGCAGCCCTGCCCACTCTCGTCTGCCGCAGGAGAAGATCGCAATCGGATAAAGGAGACAAGTATGAAATCGATTCTTTTGATTGGGCTTGGCCGTTTTGGCCGCCATATTGCGCAGGAACTGAATGAGCTGGGTCATCAGGTCATGGCGATCGACAGCAACGAAGACCGTGTGAACGCCGTGCTTTCCTATGTGACGAATGCACAGATCGGTGACAGCACCAGCGAATACTTTCTGCGCTCCCTTGGTGTTGGCAATTTTGATGTGTGTATCGTAACCATCGGCGGCAATTTTCAAAGCTCACTGGAAACAACATCACTGCTCAAGGAGCTGGGCGCAAAGCTTGTGGTCTCGCGTGCAGAGCGGGATGTACAAGCCAAGTTTCTGCTGCGCAACGGTGCGGATGAAGTGGTCTACCCGGAAAAGCAGCTGGCAAAGTGGGCAGCGATCCGATACAGCTCCGAACACATTCTGGATTATATCGAGCTGCAGGACGACCACGCCATCATGGAAGTGACCATTCCGCCGGAATGGATGGATCGTACGATCGGTGAGATCAATATCCGAAAAAAGTATAACATCAACATTCTTGCGCTGAAAAAAGACGGAAAGCTCGATATGAACATCACGCCGGATACGCAGCTGTGCCGGGATGAAAGTATGCTGGTTTTGGGAAAATACGCATCGATCCAGAAGTGTTTCCGGCTCTAAAAAGATAGGACGGATCGTATGGATGTCGCTTTGTTATTGATGGTTCTTGGAGTCATGTTGAGTGGTTTTTGGGCAGCAGATGCGCTGGATCACATGCGGAAGGAGATCCTTCGACAGGAAGGAAAAAGACGTGGCTGGTGGTCGTGACCATCAAATTGTGCTATACTGTGGGCAAGGCAGGTGATCTTTATGAATCAGAACGACCCACCCACTGAACATATTCTGGCGTGTCTGTCGTCCTCTCCCTCCAATGCAAAGATCGTGCGGACGGCAGCAACGATGGCAAAGGCGTTTGGAGGGACCTTTACAGCTCTGTATGTCCGGACTCCGGATTCGGATCAGATGGGAAAAGAAGATCGTCGGCGTTTGCAGCAGCACATTCGTATGGCAGAGCAGGCAGGTGCCGACATTTCTACGATCTACGGGGATGACATTCCGCAGCAGATTGCAGAGTTTGCCCGCATCTCCGGCATTACAAAAATCGTGCTGGGGCGCTCCAGCGTACATCGCCGCCATTTCTGGAGTGGACCGTCACTGACTGAAAAATTGACGCTGACTGCGCCTAATCTGGATATTTACATCATCCCGGATGCTTCTGCAGAGACCGGCTATGACTCCGGAAGAAAAACGTATGGAAGCCATATCTCTGCTATGCGGAGATCGGTATGCGGGGGAGAAGAAGGTTATCGACCAGTACGCTTCGGAGTTTATGGAATCTGCTGTTAAACGGATGAACGAGGAGCTGGCGGCAACGAGGAGAAGAACGGACCGCGCTCTTGTCATGTTGTGGGGGTTACAGGGAGCCTCTATGCTTTTGTTCCTTTTATATGCTTTTTTCTGCTATCGCGGAACTATATATCCGGCGCTTGCCTATCAGATGTGTCTTGAGGAAGGAAGAGCAGCGGAGTTAAAACCTGATGGAATTTCAGAAATTTACAGGCTGGGGCAGTCTGTTTTGAATATGTATTGTCGGATGGCGGAGGCTATGAAGGCTAAAGACGAATTTCTGGCATCTGTCAGCCATGAGATCAGGACTCCTCTGAATTCGGTAATCGGATGTGAAACGCTGCTTAAACAAACGAGATTAAATGAAAAACAGCGAGAATATCTGGCCTGTATGGAGACAGCTTCGAAACAGCTTCTGGATATGGTTAATGAACTTCTTGATTATGCAAGTCTGGAGAAGAAAATGGAAATACAGGAGACAGAGTGGAGCCTAAGAGAGGCGGCGAAGGATCTTGAAAACAGTTTCTGCTGTTTGGCGGTGGAAAAGGGGCTTGAATTTTCAGTTGAGGCAGATGACAAAGTTCCGGAGCAGGTATTAGCAGATGAAGGAAAATTTCGGCTGATTGCAGGAAATTTGATTTCGAATGCAATAAAGTTTACGGATGAAGGCCTGGTGCATGCGGAACTTTTATGGGAGAAAGGTACGGAGGATGAAGGCGTTTTGGTTCTGCGTGTGGAAGATACAGGTAGAGGAATAAAAAAGGAAGATGAAGAACGGATTTTCGAGGCGTTTGAGCGTGGGAGTAAGGAGGAGAGCGCTCCAGTAGCAGGAACGGGGCTGGGGCTTGCGATCTGCCAACGGACTGCCGGACTTTTGAGGGGTAGCTTGACAGTGGAGAGCTGCTGGAGAAAAGGCAGCGCTTTTACGGCGAGGATTCCGATGAAGATAGGCGGACCAAAAAAAGGGGATTTTTGCCGGGCTTTGGTATTGCTTGTAGATGATAACCGGATCAACCGCAGGATTCAGAAGGAGCTGTTTGCTGTACTGGGAGTTGCAGTTATGGAGGCGGAAAGCGGGGAGGAAGCGGTCCGCATGGCATCTGAAAGGCATTTCGACCTGATTTTTATGGATCTGCGCATGCCGGGAATGAGTGGATATGAGGCGGCTGGGAGGATTCGTAGTTTAAAAACTTTTCAATGTCCTATTATTGCGTTAACAGCCGATGGGAAGGCACAGATAAGAGAAAGAGCACTTGCATACGGTATGGAGGAGGTGGTGATGAAGCCAATCAGTCTGGCCGAACTGGAAAAGGTATTGAAAACATACATATCACCATCCTGCCTTGACGTGGAACTTGGAATTGGGAGGCTGGGTGGAAATGAATTGCTTTACCGGCAGGTGACTGAAATGTTTGCGGAGGAACACGGCCGGGATGGAAAAAAGCTGATGGATTTGGCAGAAAAAGGTGATAGTGAAGAAATTTATGCACTACTGCATGCATTAAAGGGGGCGTCCGGCGCTATCGGGGCGGAGCCGCTGTCAAAGGCCTGTGAAAGATTGGAAGATGAACTGAAAGGAGAAGAGCTTGTCAAAGGAGAATTAAAGGAGAGGGTATGCCGGATTGAGAAGCTGGTTAAGGATTTGATTGGAGATATGAATAAGAAACTGAATGAGGAACCGATTGGGAAAATGCCAGTTGAAGTCTCGGAAAGTGCCTGCATGAAGTTTGAGGAAAATCAGAAGAATATGGAAGAAATCAGCCTTAATGAAGTCATAAGATTCTCCGGTGAGCTGCAGAAAGACTTAATCAAAGAATGGTATGGCATGGTGGAGCGGGCTGATTTTGCGGCGGAGGAGTTGTGGAGCGACAACCGGGAGGTCTTTATCTCTGCCTTTGGACGCGGCTGTGCGGAGCAGCTGGAGAGAGCGCTGCTGCGGTTTGACTATGAAATGATTCTGCAGCGGATAAAAGTATGATTTGCAGAAAGGAGAGCAGTATATGTACCGGATACTGTTTGTTGAAGACGATGAGGCAATCAGATTTTTAGTGTCGAAATACCATTTCTGGAAACAGTCAGATTTCTCGGTGGCCGGTGAGGCCGGCAACGGGAAGGAGGCTTTGGCGCTGATGGCACAGAAAACATACGATGTGGTGATCACAGACATCCGTATGCCAGTTATGGATGGGCTGGAACTCTGTCGCCAGATGAAGCGGCGGGGATATGAGATGCCTGTAATTCTTGCCAGTACCTACAGCGATTTTGCTTATGCGAAAGAGGGGATGCGGCTGGGGGCTCTGGAGTACATAGAAAAGCCCTACAGTTGTGAAAAGATGGAGGAGGCTTTGGAGATTGCCAGAAACTATCTGGAACAGAATGGGGACAGGCAGACTGAAATGCTGTATCACAAGCTTCTGGAAGTGACGGAGACGACAGGGGGCATTGCAGCTGAGATAATAAAAGGCGAAGAGTTGCGTTTCCAGGGACAGACATTAAAAGTTCGGGCGACCCTGGAGAAACAACTGGAACTGGTGCTGGAGTATATGGGAAAACAGGCACCGTGGATACCGGTACTCGATAAGATGGATGTCTGTATTGGAGAACGTGTATTGACGGATGTGGAGCGGGTACTTCAGGAACTTCGGTATCTGATCGACCGTTACCATCTGGAGAAACCAGACAGTATGATGGTACGGATTACCACCATAATCAGTGAGAGTGTTTTGCAGGAACATATTCAGGATATTGTCGCTGAGGAGATGGGATTCAGCAAGGATTATCTGGCAAAGCAATTTCGGGGCAAAATCGGAATTACCATGTCGGAATACTGTATGCGGGTAAAAATGGAGTATGCCAAACGACTTTTAAAAGACACGAATAAGAAAGTGTACGAAATTGGTGAAGAACTGGGGTATACGACTGTGGACTATTTTACCCGGCTGTTCAAGAACTATACAGGATGTACTCCGGCATATTATAGGAAATACGGAGATGTGGTGTGAGAAGGCCCGGCATTTTTCTGGAATTTCGACCTGACTGATTTCACGCTTGCTCAGTGATTTCCGGATTTGTCATGTGTAATACCGGATTTGTAAGGTTTTTTTCTTTAAAAAAATCCGCTATGATATATCCATGTTTTAGATCACACAAGAAAATATGGATAAGTAAGAGCAGACGAAGCTGTCGGTAAACTCCCGGTACGGGAGACCGACAGCTTTTTCCTGTTGTACAGGCAGAATCAATAAGGAGGACAAAGAATGAGAAAGACTTTATGGAAGAAATTAGGAGCTTTGGCAGTAACGGCGGTGACTGCAGTTTCACTGGCGGGGTGCAGCGGCGGTGCGATGTCGGAGATAGGAAGTCAGACAACAGCGGCAGATTCCGCTGCGGAAAGCAGTCAGGCAGAACCACAGGCGGCGGAAGCGGAGAGTGATTCCACAACGGCAGCGGTTACGACTTCCGCAGGAGAAACCATCAAGGTGGGAATCCTCCATTCTCTAAGCGGTACCATGGCAATCAGTGAAACCTCTGTAAGGGATGCGGAACTGCTGGCTATTAAAGAGATCAATAGCGCCGGAGGCGTTCTTGGAAAACAGATTGTTCCTGTGGTTGAGGATGGGGCTTCGGATAACGCCACATTCAAGGAAAAGGCGGAGAAACTTCTGTTAAATGACAAGGTGGCTACAGTATTTGGCTGCTGGACATCAGCCAGCAGAAAGGCGGTTCTACCGACATTTGAAAGCAATAACGGACTTTTGTGGTACCCGGTTCAGTACGAAGGCATGGAGTCTTCTCCGAATATCTTTTATATCGGTGCGGCGCCAAATCAACAGATCGTGCCGGCTATTGAGTATATGAATGAAAATTATGGAAAGAAAGTATTTTTACTGGGATCAGACTACGTATTCCCGCGTACTGCCAATTCCATTGTAAAAAAACAGGCAGAGTCGCTGGGGATGGAGGTTGTGGGAGAGGAGTACACGCCCATGGGCCATACGGATTACACGACGATCTTAAGCAAAATTAAACAGGCAGAGCCTGATTTTATCTTTAATACACTAAACGGAGATTCCAATGTTGCGTTTTTCAAACAATTTAAGGATGCAGGATTAACTCCGGAACAGATTCAGACTCTGTCCGTATCTATCGCAGAGGAAGAGGCAGCGGGTATCGGAGCCTCCTATCTGGAGGGCCATCTCACGGCATGGAATTATTATCAGACCACCGATACACCGGAGAACAAGAAATTTGTGGAAGCATACAAAGCGGAATACGGCACGGACCGTGTGACAGATGATCCCATTGAAGCCGGTTATGATGCGGTATATTTATGGGCGGCGGCAGTGGAAGCGGCTGGTTCCACTGATGTAGATTCCGTAAAAGCAGCAGCGGCAGGCATATCCATAGAAGCGCCGGAGGGAACAATTACAATTGACGGAGAAAATCAGCATATCTATAAGCCGGTACGCATCGGAAAGATCAACGAAGAAGGCTTAATTGATGAAGTGTGGAGTACACCGGAGCCGGTGAAGCCAGATCCATATTTAAAGGGGTATGACTGGGCGTCAGGTCTTGCCGGAGCACAGTAGATGCTAAAATGCCGGAAGTGTGTCCGGTAACATGAGATGGGAGGAAATGTATGGAACTGTTTTTAATGCAGCTGTTTAACGGAATCAGCGTAAGCTCAATTCTCCTGCTGGCCGCGCTGGGACTCGCCATTACCTTTGGGCTTATGGGGGTCATTAACATGGCTCACGGCGAATTCATCATGATCGGCGCCTATACGGCGTATGTGGTGCAGAATATATTTCAGGCGTATTTCCCGTCGCAAGTGTTTGATGTCTACTGTATCGTGGCAATTATCCTTTCGTTTCTGGCGGCTGCGTCTTTGGGCTATGTGCTGGAGCGGCTGGTGATCTGCAGGTTGTACGGGAGGGCGGCAGACAGCCTTCTGGTCACCTGGGGAATCAGTCTGATCTTACAGCAGGCGGCCAGGAGTATCTTCGGCTCCCCCAATGTAGGGGTAAAGGCTCCTGCATTTTTGGAGAGAACCATCCGGATATCCGGGATGGTGGCGCTTCCCATGAAGAGAATTTTCATCTTGCTGATTGCCGTGTGCTGCCTTACCGGAGTTTATGTGCTGATGTATAAGACGAGGCAGGGGCGGAATATCAGAGCGGTCATGCAGAATCGCGAGATGGCCGCCAGCCTTGGGGTGAATACGAAACGGATTGACTCCATGACATTCGCTATCGGATCAGGGCTGGCCGGACTGGCCGGCTGTGCACTGACATGGATCGGCGCTATCGGGCCGACACTGGGAACGAATTATATTGTGGATACTTTTATGACTGTTGTTGTAGGCGGCGCGGGAAGTATCTTAGGTTCTGTGCTGGGAGCCGGATTTATTGGAATCGGACAGACAGCGTTCGAATTTTTGACCAGCGCTTCCATCGGCAAGGTGCTCATCTTCGCGTGTGTCATCGTCCTGCTTCAGTTCAGGCCCAAAGGAATCTTTGCGGTACAGAACCGGGCACTGGAAGACTAGAGGGTGTTTGAATCAAAACAGGAGGCACAGGTATGAATCAAAGGAAAAAAATCAAGGGTACGACAGTTCTGGCGCTGCTTATATTTCTGGTTCTCGCCGTCATGCCCTTTTGCATGTCCATGTTCCGTGTGGGACTGTTTGGAAAATATATGTGTTTTGCCATTATAGCCATCGGGCTCGATATGATCTGGGGCTATACCGGTATCCTGAGTCTGGGCCATGGTGTCTATTTTGGCTTGGGAGCATACTGTATGGCCATGTATTTAAAGATGGAGGCCAGCGGCGGTCTGCCTGATTTTATGACGTGGAGCGGGGTGACGCAGCTTCCATTTGTCTGGCAGCTGTTTGGAAATCCGGCATTTGCTATCACCATGGCGCTTCTGGTGCCCGTGGCACTGGCAGTCCTTGTGGGATATCTGACCTTCAATAACAAGATTAAGGGAGTTTACTTTTCCATCCTGTCACAGGCTATGGCACTGATCATGAGTACACTGCTGGTCGGCAGCCAGGCATTTACAGGCGGCTCTAACGGCCTGACGGATTTTAAAACGATTTTCGGACGCAATATCAATGAACCGCTGACAAAGATTACCATGTTTTATGTCACACTGGCCTGCCTGATTGCTGTATATGGCTTATGCAGATTCCTGACGGGCCGCCGGATTGGTAAAGTGTTTATCGCTATCCGTGACGGCGAGAACAGAGCCGGATTTGCCGGATACAATACGGCAAAATATAAGGTGTTTGTCTATGCACTCTCAGCCATGATCGCAGGGCTGGCTGGTATGCTGTATGTGGGGCAGGTGGGAATCATTTCTCCAGCAGAGGTAGGGATTGTCCCATCTGTGGAAATGATTATATGGGTGGCCATCGGAGGCAAAGGAACGCTGGCAGGCCCCATACTTGGAGCACTGGCCGTAAATGGGTTTAAGACCCTGGCGAGTGAGAATTTCCCGGAGCTGTGGTCGTATTTTATAGGAATTCTGTTTGTCGTTGTGATTCTGTGGCTTCCGGGTGGGTTTGTATCCTTAAAAGAAGTACCGGGTCGGATCCGGAATGCGGTGAAGAGGCGCCGGGAAGAACGGCCGGAATTGATGGAAGATCGGGAGGCTTATCCTGCTTCTGCAAAGAAGAACGGGCGGACGGCATCATGAAGAAAGGGAGGGAAAGCATATGACACAGGCGGAAGTCCTCATGACACCGGAGGAAGCTCCGGTGCTGACTATCGAAGATGTGAGCATTCAGTTCGGTGATTTTAAGGCGGTTAAACATGTTTCCACGGAGGTCGGAAAGAATGAGGTCCGGTTCTTTATCGGACCCAACGGTGCCGGAAAAACGACGATTCTTGATGCTATCTGCGGAAAAAACCGTGTAAGTGGAGGCCATATTATCTTCCATGGTGAAAATGGCACGAAAGATGTATCAAAAATGAAGGAATACGCTATCTCAGATTTGGGAATCGGCAGGAAATTCCAGGCCCCCAGTGTGTTCCAGGGTATTACCATTGAGGAAAATATGGAACTGGCGGTGGCAAGACGCCATTCCCTTTACTCCACTACCTTCCGAAAACTGTCAAAAGAAAAGCAGGATTACATGAACCATGTTCTGGAATTCATCGGACTGGCGGATAAGCGGTTTAAATATCCGGGAAGCTTATCCCACGGCGAGAAACAGTGGCTGGAGATCGGTATGCTTCTGGCGGCCAGACCGAAGCTTATGCTTCTCGATGAGCCAGTGGCAGGCATGGGGCGCAAGGAAACGGAAAAAACAGCCGAAATGCTTCTGGATATCAAAAAGGAGTGTTCCATTATCGTAGTGGAGCACGACATGCAGTTTGCCAGGGATGTATCGGATACGGTCACTGTCTTTCATGAAGGATCTATTCTGGATGAGGGTACAATGGAATCGGTACAGCAGAATCAGAAGGTGATCGATGTTTATCTGGGCAGGAGCTGAGAGGAAAGGTGAAATTATGGATAGAACAGAACTGGAGAATAAAGCGGCGTTTGAACTGGCAGGCCTCTATGCAGCCTACGGCGATGGTATGGTGCTGCGCCATGTAAGCCTGGAAGCGCCGGTTGGCCGGGTCACCTGTCTGGTGGGCAGAAACGGGGCAGGAAAAACCACCACTTTAAAAGCTGTTATGGGTCTGGTGAAGACGCCAGAGGGAGAAATCCTTCTCGATGGAAAGCCGGTGATCCACCTGCCTTCCTATGAGCGGGCCAAGAGAGGAATCGGTTACGTTCCCCAGGGCAGGGAGATTTTTCCACAGCTTACTGTAGAGGAAAATATTCTTCTGGGCCTGGAAGCAAAGAATGGGAAAGGGGTGATTCCCGATTTTATTTTCGAAACATTTCCAATATTAAAGGAGTTTTTGAACCGAAAAGGCGGGGATTTATCTGGCGGCCAGCAGCAAAGGGTTCTGTTGGCCCGCGCTCTATGCGCCACGAAAAAGGTGATTTTATTGGATGAACCTGCCGCCGGGTTAGATCCTGTGGTGACGCAGAACTTATACGAGCTGATCCGGCAAATCAATGAAGATATGGGGATCACCATCATCATGGTTTCCCATGACATCCACGCAGCGGTACAGTACGCAAAACATATTTTGCACCTGTGCCATTCCCAGCTTTTCTTTGGTACAACGGAGGACTATCGGAACAGCGAAGTGGGCAGCCGTTTTATAGGG
>OGQY01002373.1_pt1 | contig 11294 bp, 12 predicted proteins | sample 1553361 | NCBI WGS metagenome assembly OGQY01 (sample SAMEA2579963, study PRJEB22360) | human gut metagenome | reverse complement strand
TGCATGCGGGAGAGCTTGGCGCTGAAGGGCTCGGAGCACACGACGGCGCGTACGCCCTCGACCTTGTTGGCAGCCAGGCTAATCCCGACACCGGTGCCACAGATGAGGATGCCCAGGTCGACGTCGCCGTTGGCAACGGCCTTACCCACCTTGTAGCCGGCGATGGGGTAGTCAAAGCTCTCGGAGGCGTCGGTGCCAAAGTTCACGACCTCGCAGCCGCGCTCCTTCAGGTGCTCGGAAATGATGTTCTTGAGCTCGACGGCGGCGTGGTCGTTACCGATACCGATCTTCATGGATGGTTCCTCTCTGGTCTGTGCGGCTCAAATGCTAAAGGTGTTTACCGCGTTCAACTGCATGATAGCGCGACTTTTACGTAAACGCTCGAGCGTTTTTTAGTCAAACGCTTTAGCAGGCAACAAGACTGGCTTCTCGTGAATGAATGTCGTCAGTTTGCGCTTGAGCGCCGTCCGCCGGAACCATGGTTGCGGTTTTTGATGCATTGTTATCAAATAAAGGAGCTAACATTTTTTGAGAGCCTAGCCCGTTATGCAAGCAGGAGATACCTATGCCTACCGATTCCATCCGTGATGCCGCGTTTTGCGATGTTTTGAACCGCGAACTTGTCTGTGCACTCGGCTGCACCGAGCCCATTGCCGTTGCCTATGCAGCGGCGCTGGCGAGTCAGACGCTCGGTTGCGAACCCGATCATATGGATGTTGCATGCTCGGGCAACATCATCAAGAACGTTAAGAGCGTGACCGTGCCCAACTCGGGCGGTATGCACGGTATTGAGGCCGCGGCCGTGCTGGGTGCCGTGGGCGGCGACGCTAAGAGCGCTCTCGAGGTGCTCGAGAGCGTTGACGATGAAGACCGTGCTCGCGTGACCGAGCTCCTCGCCGACGCCGGCTACTGCGATGTGTCGCTTGTCGAGGGTGTGCCCAACCTCTACATCAAGGTGACTGCGACGGCCGGGGGCCATACCGCGGTCGTCGAGATTACCGACCACCATACCAATGTCACGTGCCATACCCTCGACGGTATTCCGGTGTGCGGCAAGTCGGCGGGGGAGTGTGCCGCCTGCGCCGAGCGCGTCGTGGCCGAGCGGGCGGCAGATAACGCCGACACGCCCATGTCGATCGAGACCATCATCGACTTTATCGAGGACGGCGATGTTGAGGACGCCCGCGCTGCTGTTGAGCGTCAGATTGAGCTGAATGGCGCAATCAGTGCCGAGGGCCTTGCGCACGCTTGGGGCGCCGAGGTGGGTCGTACGCTGCTGGGTGCTCGTGCCGATGACGTCGCCTGCCGTGCCCGTGCCCGTGCGGCCGCCGGGTCCGACGCCCGCATGAACGGCTGCGCGCTGCCGGTCGCCATTGTGTGCGGCTCGGGCAATCAGGGCATTACCTGCGCATTGCCCGTCATGGAGTATGCCGAGTACCTGCGTTGCGACCACGAGCGCCTGGTGCGCGCCGTGATGCTGTCCGATCTTATCGCCGTGCATATCAAGAGCTATATTGGTGCGCTTTCGGCGTTTTGCGGTGCTATTTGCGCCGCGTGCGGCGCTGGCGCTGCGATTACCTGGCTGTGCGGTGGCACGCGCGAGCAGATCGGTGCGACGGTCTCGAATACGCTTGGCAACGTGGGCGGCATCGTGTGCGACGGCGCAAAGGCCGACTGCGCCCTGAAAATTTCAACCTGCGTCAATGCCGCCTGTCAGGCAGCGGCCATGGGTACCCGCGGCGTCCGCGTCCAGAGCACCGACGGCATCGTGGAAGAGAACGTGGAGCGCACGCTGGACAACTTCGCCATCCTCAGCACCCACGGCACCAGCGACAGCGTTATCCTCGATCTGATGCTCAATAAAGAACATGCTCCGGACGCCGAATAAGCGTCCTCGAAAAACCCTGGCAAGCCTGCATCCGCATCCTGCAAAAAACACCCTGCGCCCGAAGCGCAGGAGAATTAGGGGTAAATTATTATGAAAAAGCTATTCGATAACCTGCCGTTCCGACTGCTTCTCGGTATCATCATCGGCGTCATCCTGGGCCAGGTCTTCCCGGAGAGCGTCATGAAGGTGGTCGTCACCTTACAGTATATCATGGGCCAGCTCATCACCTTCTGCGTGCCGCTCATCATCATCGGCTTCATCGCCCCGTCCATCACCAAGCTGGGCAAGAACGCTTCCCGCCTGTTGGGCGTGGCGATCGTGATCGCTTACGTTTCCTCTGTCTGCGCAGCCCTCATGAGCACCGGCGCAGGCTACGCCCTCATCCCGCACCTGTCCATCGACACTGAGGTGGCCGGTCTGCGGACCCTGCCCGACGTCGTGTTCGAGTTGAACATCCCCCAGATCATGAGCGTCATGAGCGCCCTCGTGCTCAGCGTTCTGGTGGGTCTGGCCGCTACCTGGACCAACAGCAAGCTCACCTGCGACTTCCTCGGCGAGTTCCAGAACATCGTGCTGGACATCGTCGGCAAGATCATCATCCCCATGCTGCCCTTCTATATCGCCGCTACCTTCTGCAACCTGAGCTATGAGGGCATGATCACCCACCAGCTGCCCGCCTTCATCCAGATCATCCTCATCGTCATGGCAGGCCACTATATCTGGCTGGCTGTCCTGTATCTGCTGGCCGGTGCATACTCCGGCAAGAACCCCTGGGAAGTCCTCCGCCACTACGGCCCCGCTTACCTGACCGCTGTCGGCACCATGTCCAGCGCCGCCACTCTGGCTGTCGCTCTGGACTGCGCCCGCAAGAGCAAGGTCCTGCGCAAGGATATGGTCAGCTTCGGCATCCCCCTGTTCGCCAACATCCACCTCTGCGGCTCTGTCCTGACTGAGGTCTTCTTCTGCATGACCATCTCCAAGATCCTCTACGGCCACCTGCCCAGCATCGGCACCATGCTCCTCTTCTGCGCCCTGCTCGGCATCTTCGCCATCGGCGCTCCCGGCGTCCCCGGCGGTACCGTCATGGCTTCTCTGGGCCTCATCACCGGTGTTCTGATGTTCGATGACGCCGGCACCGCTCTGATGCTCGCCATCTTCGCCCTGCAGGACAGCTTCGGCACTGCCTGCAACGTCACCGGCGACGGCGCTCTGACCCTGATGCTGACCGGCTACGCCGAGAAGCACGGCATCAAGAACAACGACAACATCCAGAGCCCCATCCTGTAAAGACTGCTTCAAAGGATTTGAGCGCATTTCCCTGAAAATACCAGAAACCGGGCTGCGTCCCCCATTCTGACCAGCCCGTGATATGCAAAAGGGGCCTCCTGCAAAGGAGGCCCCTTTTGGTGCGTTATAGGGAGACAGGCGGCTTGGGGAATGGCCGGAGGGTGTCGCTGACGCCGGTGATATAGTTCATATCGACGTCGTAGAATTTCGCCAGCTGGATGAGGCACTCGACCGGGATGCGCACTTTGCCCTTTTCGTAGTCGGAATAAGTGGTCTGGGCAACATGGATAGCCCGCGCGACCTGCGTCTGGTTGAGGTCGTGATCGCTGCGCAGTGCCTTGATGCGTTCTGTGTATAGCATAGGATTCACCTCTTTGTAGAAAGTCTACAAAGGATGGCCCGAATATCTTGATTTTTAACGGATAATCCGTTAAAATAAGAGCCAAGACAGAGACTTGGGCGGAAGGACTTGAACTACTGACGGAAAGGATGGGCGAGATGAACATATGCTCTGAAGCGGTGATAGACTCAATTCGACAGGGATTTTCAAATATTCCACCAGAGAGCGGGGGAATATTAGGCGGAAGAAATGACGTGGTTACAAATATCTGCTTGGATAAAGGAATATTGGGTAAACATCCTTGCAGTTATACACCTGATACACGCTTCCTGAATCAGAAAATCAACCAATGGGCTGAAACTGGGATACAGTTTATGGGAATGTTTCATGTGCATTTCGGCGGCACAGAAAGCCTTTCCGAAGGAGATAAAGAATATATCGTTCGCATTATGGAAGTAATGCCGAAAAAAATTGGTTGTCTGTACTTTCCTGTTGTTGTAATGCCGGAGCGTAAGGTGGTGGCATATAAGGCAGTACGCAACAATGAGAAAGTCGTAATAAAAAGAGATTGTATCAAATGTCAAGGAGGAACTTAACATGAAGAACGTGAAAAACAAGAAAATGATGGCTGTTGTTCTGCCGGAGGGATGCTTCTACGGAAATTGCAGCGACTGCGTCTATGCTGACCGGAGTGACTGGAGAGACGGCGAGGTGTACTGCCTTTGCGAGAAAGGCTGGACACACGGCTATAATCGCCCGAGTGACCGGAACGGCTGTGCCTACTATGAGGAACGCTGATAACGAAAAAAGGGAGAAAGAACTATGACGGTTGCATTGTGCATGTTTGCCCTTTGGGCATGGGGCGGATGGATCTCGTGGAAGGGCATTGAAAACGGAAATGGCTGGATCGGTGTTATCCTTTCCGAGAAAATACGCAAAAGTCTGAACAAAAAAGAAAACTGGTGGAAAAAGGCGCTTCTTTCGGTGGCATTCGGCTATGTTGCAATGGGTGCAAAGGTGATAGAGTGGATCCTTACTTTTGTCATGCGCATGGTGGACGGCTCGCTTTTTAGATGAGCTGCCTTAGAAGGAGACAGTCAAAATGAAAAATATCACGCGACGTGGATTCTTACAGCTTACGGCGGCGACGGCTCTGGTGTGTGCGGCAGCACCGCTGACGGGATGCGGGAAGAAAAATAAAAAGGAACTCATTATCGGTACATGGTACCGTCAGGGTTCGGATGACTTGGCGTTCACGATTTATGATGACGGAACCTGCATGATTGATAATGACTACGGAAAAGGAACATGGTCGATTGCGAACGAAGACCAGTTTACGCTTACCGGATTCTATGGGAATAGCGAGATTTTCACGATAATCGCTATCGATAAAAAATCAGTGACCTTTGGCCCGCCGAATGCGGATAAGAATACCGACCAGACAATCGTATTCTGGCATACGGCTGAGGATGCAAAAAAGAATGCTGGGTAAATGAGGAAGGACAGAAAGAGGTGAAATCTATGAGAACCGCTCAGAGACTGGCTGCACTCGGAGTTGTGGCAGCGATTGTTCTTTCGGGATGTTCTAATGGAAAAGACAGTTACTCATCTGCGGAAAAAGAGGAAAGCGGCCAGCCACTTCAGTCGGCTTCGATAAGTGAGAGTTCTAGTGTGGAGTCTGCGGAGCTTGCCGAAAGTGCGAATGCAGGGTATCCAACATTGAAGGAAATAGCGCAAAATTATAATGGTTGTGCGCTTGAATACCCGAATATGGAAGAGCTTTCGGTCGGAATGCTCTATGGCGATAGTGGGAACAGATACTGTCTGTTTGACGTGGACGGAAGAGTTCATCATGTCTTTGAAAGCGATACTTACATTGCTTCTGGTTTTTATAACGGGATGTGTATGACAAGTACCCGTGTGATGGCAAAAGAGGATGGAACGCTTTTCAGGCCGTCTTATCTATCGAATGATGAAATTATCATCCGGTATGCGAAGGATGACGATGGTACGCTGCTCTGGACAGTAAGAAGAGAGGACTCGATTGAAGGAACAAAGGCAATTATAACCGCTTGGGATACGAACGGTGAAATTCGTTTTCAATGTGATACTACACGTGATGAGTTTTCGAAAATGAATTCTGATACCGTATATAAAGACCTTGCGAATAATGACTACGATTCGATTGGAATCTCACAGGCATTTGCATACTGTGGAGGAAGCGTATATCGCATCCGTAGTGATTTTTATTATGTGTTTATGAACATTGATACCGAAAAATTTTTCTCGGTACGGGAACCCAATGCGTATCTGATACAGGCAGAAGGGAACCTGATGATTCGAACAATGCCGGGGCTGAGAGCACTCGATGATGATTTTAATGAGCTTCCGGAATGGGAGGCCATAAAGTCAAGACGAAGCGAAACGCCAGTATTAAGCGAAGGGCTGATTTATTTGGATGTCAGGAGAGATGCAGATGATTTTGAGGATTATCCATCGGGGTTTTATGATGTCCATTTGAATCAAGTAATCGACCTGAGCCAATATAATATTCAATCGATTTATGAGGATGAACCCCGGTTTATCAACGGCTATGCAGTCTTACAGATGAAAAATCCAGAGGGTGTTCCATTTTGGGGCGTTATAAAGAGAGACGGAACATGGGCGGCGGAACCGCAAAAAGGTTCAGTCAGATATGTATACCAGACAGCTGATGGTGTTCTTATTACTACCTGCGAAGAAAATACGGAGCAGTGGTATACATATGACCAAACCGGGACGAAGCTTGATGAATGGGATAGAATAAAATTTGACGGCTCTTATGGATATGCACAGGATAGTTCGTCAGGACACAGGGGAATCTGTGAAGTCTATAACGGGTATACATATGCTAGTTTGAATAGCCATGTTGCAAAAATCAGCAGTGACGGTTCTTACGAATATCTGTCTTGACGCCCAAGGCAAAAGCTAACAGTGACATTTGACTGGAAAAGGATTCGTGGCAAGTGAAAATCGGACGAGTAACAAACGGATAGAGAAAGGTGTAAAGTTATGTCCAAGAAGGAGAAGACGATTTTATACGCAATATGTGCCGTTATTGTGTGTGCTGTAGTTGCAGTATGTGTGACTCAGAATACTACCGGCAGCCGCGAAAAAGAGATGAAAAAGCTTCTGGCAAACAACTGGTATCGGCAGTGGTCGGAGAGTGTGAGCTTTACGCTTTACGACGATGGAACGGTTACGATTCCAGGTTCTTACGGTCAGGGAAAATGGTCACTTGTAAATGATGATGTTTTGAAAATCTCGGATTTCTATGGTGAAACTATGACACTGAAAATTGACGACCTCGATGACCAATGGCTTGTGGTCTATGAAATGGAAAACGGACAGCAGAGTGAAGAAAAAATTACATTCTGGAACACAGCGGAAGGCGCACAGACGCTCCGTGCAAAATTTTGAAGTTAGGAGACGAAACTATGTCTGACAAAATGAATCGTCGCAAATTCCTGAAGCTTACTGGCACCGTGGTGCTGGCGACATCTGTTGCGGGAGCACTGGGCGGATGTAGTGGTGGCGGTAGCAGCGCACCTACACCGCCCTCTCCTGAAGAAGAGGGAATAGCGCAAATTATCCTGGATTCGATCAATGCTGCACGCAAAGAAGTTGGATTGGACGGCACAGTTCAAGAAGTGGATAAAATAAGCCAGCTTTCAGCACAGCGTGCGCTGGAAATGATGAACGGAAAAAAGCACGACGAGCTTTCACCAGTTCCGCAGGAGTTCAAAGACGGCGGAAAGGGCTACAAGTATGGTGGAAGGGAAAATTGGACAGTAACAGGACTTCCGCGAGACCACTTCACGAAAAATCAGCTGACAGAATACTTCCGAAACAATTTTCAGACGGAACTGAATACACCCGGTAAGACGACGATTCGGGAAGATGTATATGTAGGAATCAGTGTGCAGGAACAGGGTGACTATGTGTGGTATGATATAATCTTTGCACACGAGGGATGACCAAAGGTGCGGCTTTACAACAGGCAGACCGAGCACAGAAATAAGATAAGGCCGCAGGAAAAGTGCCGCTTCCTGCGGCCTTTTGCTTGCCAAAGATTCAAAAATCATACAAAACCTTCTTTATTTTGTCATAACTGTCCCGTATAATAAAATATAGGTCAACATCAAAATTGCGGCCAGCGCCCGGCGGGGGCTGGCTTTGGACTGGATAGAGGAGGAACACTCACATGGCAAACGAAAAGATACTCGTTGTGGACGACGATACCAACATCTGCGAGCTGCTGCGGCTCTACCTGACCAAGGAGGGCTATCAGGTCACCACTGCGAACGACGGCGAAGAAGGTTTGGACAAGTTCAATCAGGTCAAGCCCGATATGGTGCTGCTGGATGTGATGATGCCCAAGATGGATGGCCTGGAGGTCTGCCGCCGCATCCGCAAGCTGGGCAACACCCCGGTCATGATGCTGACGGCCAAGGGCGAGACCTTTGACAAGGTGCTGGGCCTCGAGCTGGGCGCAGACGACTACATGGTCAAGCCCTTCGACACCAAAGAGGTCGTGGCCCGCATCAAGGCGGTGCTGCGCCGCTGCACCACCACCACCGCCCAGACCGAGAGCACCGAGGGTGTGATCGAGTTCGACAACCTGCGGCTGGACATGAACAGCTACGAGCTGCGGGTCAAGGGCAAGGTGGTGGAAGCTCCCCCGAAGGAGCTGGAACTGCTGAACTGCCTCGCCTCTCACCCCAACCGGGTCTACACCCGCGACCAGCTGCTGGACGAGGTGTGGGGCTTCGAATACTACGGCGACAGCCGCACCATCGATGTCCATGTCAAGCGCCTGCGCGAGAAGCTGGCCGGTGCTTCCGATAAATGGGAGCTGAAGACCGTCTGGGGCGTGGGCTATAAATTCGAGGTGCGTCAGTAATGCGCAAAAGTGTTTCCGTTGCGTTCTTCTCGCTCATGAGCACCCTGCTCATCTTTGGCACGGTGATCATGGGCGGCTCGGAGCTGGTGCTGTTCAGCAACTACTTCGCGCAGGAGCGGTACGACGTGCTGGACGAAGTGGTCAATGTGGCCCAGCGCACGGCGTCCCATCTGGTGCAGGAAGCCGCTCTGCCGGAAGGCGAAGAACTGGAAGCCCTGAACACCAAGCTCGAGCTCATCGGCGAGAGCGCGGAAGTGTACCTGTTCTTCACCGACTGCGACGGCAACGTGGTGCTGGCCTCAGACCCGGACGATCTGGCCGGGGATGTGGTAGAGGCGTCCGTGCTGGAAAAGTCGGCCAAGGCCAAGGAGAATTATCACATCTTCGGTACGCTGGACGGCGTACTGACCGAGAAAAGCTACATCTCGGTGCATGAGATGCGCAGCGAGAGCGGCGAGTGTACCGGCTACCTTTTCCTCTGCTCGTCGGGCGACCGGCTGGTGGAGTTCCGCAAGGAGTTCTTCTCGAACTTCTTCCTCTCGGCCTGTCTGATGCTGCTGGTGGCCAGCGTCCTCACCAAGGTGATGATGCATAAGCTCACCGACCCCATCCAGAAGGTGACGGATGCGGCCCAGCGCTTCGGCGGCGGCGACCTGTCCGTCCGGGTCGAGGGCGTGGACGGCGAAGGCGAAGTGGCCGACCTGGCCCGCACCTTCAACAAGATGGCGGACAATATCCAGTCCAACGACAACTCCCGCGGCCAGTTCATGGGCAATATTGCCCACGAGCTGCGCACCCCCATGACCACCATCAAGGGCTTCATCGACGGCATTCTGGACGGCACCATCCCGCCCGATATGCAGAACCACTACTTACAGCTGGTCAGTGAGGAGACGGGCCGTCTGGCGCGCCTCATCCAGAATATGCTGGACCTCTCGAAGCTGGAGAGCGGCGAATATCAGGTGAACGCCCGGATGTTCAACATCTGGGAGACGCTGACTGGCGTGGCCCTCTCGGCGGAGCAGCGCATCAACGACGGCATGATAGACATTGACGGCCTGACCATGGATGAGAAGGTGCTGGTCTATGCCGACCCCGACCTCATCCATCAGGTGGCCTACAATCTGCTGGACAACGCCATCAAGTTCACCCCGGCAGGCGGCACCATCCGCTTCGGGGTGGAGAGGCTGGGCCCGGAGGTGGAAGTCTCCATCTGGAACTCCGGCCAGGGCATTAGCCCCGAGGCGCTGCCCTACGTCTTCCAGCGCTTCTACAAAGAAGACCAGTCCCGGGGTCTCCACGCCCGGGGCGCAGGTCTCGGCCTGAACATCTGCAAGGTGCTGGTCAACCTCTCCGGCGGCCAGATACGGGTGGAGAGCAAGCAGGGCGAGTGGTGCAGGTTCGTCTTCACCCTGCCCGTCCAGCCCCCCAACCCCGGCGGCATGAAGCGTCTGCCCGACGAGAGCGGCCGCCCCGGTGCGGTGGAAGACCCGGCCAGCATGAAGCCGGTAGACTAACTTCACAGCGGTCAGACTGCCCCTCAAAGGAGCGGTCTGGCTGCTTTTTGCATTGTGGAAGAGGGGAGATACGCAGAACTTTACGTCTTTTCCGTGAAAAACACGGCGGCGGGTTTGATTTTTTCGCTGTTTTCATGTAAACTATAATCGACTATGCCGACTGCTCCTGTGGGAGATGCCGCAGGGACGGCGGCAGAGCAAAATTACAAAAATTCTCTAAAAAATAACGGGGAGTAAAATAAAATGACAACGATCAGTCCTTCTATCCTTTCGGCTGACTTCAGCCATCTCGGCGCAGACTGCCGTATGGTGCTGGATGCCGGTGCGCAGATGCTGCATTATGACGTGATGGACGGCCACTTTGTGCCTAACATCAGCTTTGGCGTGCCGGTGCTGAAAAGCCTGCACAAGGGGATGCCCGCAGCATTCTACGATGTCCACCTGATGATCAGCCACCCGCTGCAGTATGCAGAGCCTTTCATCAAGGCGGGTGCCAGCCTGTACAACTTCCACCTCGAGTGCGAGGACGACATCCAGCAGACCATTGATGCGGTCAAGGCACTGGGCTGCAAGGTGGGCCTGACCATCAAGCCCGGTACCGATCCGGAGGCGCTGGCCCCGTATCTCGACCAGCTGGATCTGGTGCTGGTGATGAGCGTGGAGCCCGGCTTCGGCGGGCAGAAGTTCATGCCCTCGGCGCTGGACAAGCTGCGCTGGCTCAAGGCAGAGCGCGAAGCGCGCGGCGCACACTATCTGCTGGAAGTGGACGGCGGCGTGGACAATGCCACCGCGCCCCAGTGCGTGGAAGCGGGCGCTGATATTCTGGTGGCGGGCAGTGCAGTGTTCGGCGCAGCAGACCCTGCTGCAGCCGTGCAGCACCTCGCCAGCCTTTGAAAGGATAACCATTTATGGATGAATCTTTGATCCGGGAGCAGGAGGCACAGCTCCAGAAGACCGGCCGCTACTATAAGCATATCTGCTTTATGGCGGTGCCGGTGCTGTGCATGGCCTGTTTTCTGTACGGTGTGCGCCCGCTGCTGCTGTGCGGCATTGCGGTGCTTACCGGTAACCTGTGCGACCGTCTCGTTTCGCTGCTGCGCCGCCGCGTGTATCAGGGCGGTGACTTTTCCAACGAGAGCTTTGCGCTCGTCATTGCCCTGCTGATGCCGGTGACGGTGGATATCTATGTTCTGATCGCCGCAGTGCTTGCCGGTGTGCTGATCGGCAAGGAGATCTTTGGCGGCTACGGCAGCTACCCCTTCAACCCGGCTGCTGTGGGCTATGTGGTGGCGGCAGTGTCATGGCCGGAACAGGTGTTCC
>OGQY01002371.1_pt1 | contig 11294 bp, 14 predicted proteins | sample 1553361 | NCBI WGS metagenome assembly OGQY01 (sample SAMEA2579963, study PRJEB22360) | human gut metagenome | reverse complement strand
GTTGATTCCTTCCTTTCTTGTAGAAATAAAATAAGCCGCTGTTATGCGGCAGGTTACGCATTATAAAATTTTGTAATGCGGTCGCGCTTCGCCCCACCACCAGTACCGTAGCCAATCGTCCAGCACAATCCCGGCCAGACTTACCGGCAGCCAAAGAAGGCAATACTGTGGGCAGATCTGACCGAGTATGTTACCAGGCAGGTGACTGTAATCCCATATGTTCCAGCCAAGACACAGGTTGACCACACAACCGGTCAGGAATTCCAGTGCTGTGATGATACCAGTGCCGATCAGGATCTGCTTCCACAATGCCATGCGCCACGGCAGAATCTCATTGATCAGCCCCAGGCAGATAAAGCAAGTCCCGCCCAGTAAAAACATGGTCCAGTGGCTCCGACCACGCCAGACAAGCTCCAGAGCCACATACAACAGACCGCCGGTAGCCATCAACACCAAGTACTTACGCAGGATCAGCGCCATCTGCATTACCTCCCGCAATTGCAGCGATCTGCGTCAAGTATGACTGCAGCACCTCTGACTGGTATGCCGGTGGGACATCTGCACCATAAAAAATTACCTGTATCTCCTCTGCAGTCTCGCAACCTGCAATCCACATATTAATCGCGTTACAGTAGGTCGTGTGGTAGCTTACGTGCCACATGGCTGCCGTAATGATAGCCTGCATATCTTCCGCGCTGTAAAAGCGGCACGGCTGGCCGTCTGCATGATACTCAATTTGAGCAGCACCAGAGGTTACCTGGATCTGCTTACCGAAGAGATTAAGCTGGTCCTCGATCGTCAGCGCGAAATGATCGGTACTGCCATCTGATAGTTGAACATTAACGCCCTGATAGATAATCTGCTGGCAGGCTACGGATATCTCCCGGCGTTTTGCGGCCTGCAGCTCCTCCAGTGTTGGAATATATGGCTCCGGCGGTTCTCCCGGCCCCTCTGGCGTCTCAGGCGCTGTATAGACGCTTCCATCGTTAGACAGATACACAGTCTGGCCCTCATCACGATACACTGTGTCATAACCTGTCAAAGTAGTTGCTTCCGTGCCATCGTCCGTGTAGATGGTGATATCCCCCCATACAGATGGCACGGTATCAGGAAATACAAGCTGCATGACATTTTCCGATACCGGACGGATCGATTCGATCTCAAAAAGAGTCTCCTGATTTCCAATTCTGATTTTTTCCATAATTTTTACTTCCTTTCTTGATTTTTTGTATATAAAAAGGCCCTTTAAGGGCCAGAATTTTCATTTTTGTGGTGTTGACTAAATGATATAGTGATTTAAGCGGGAAGTTATCTCGTGATGCCCGTGTATCTGAGATTGGGTTTTCTGATAGCGCGAGTGATCCGGCTACAATATACGTTGTCGTTGATGGTACTCGGTTATATATTCCTGCGGCGCCGTCGAATTTTGGAATTAAGCGGCTATATGTAGATGATAACCCAGATACCGGACTTAATGCTCTGCGGGTCGATTGGATAGCATATGGCACAGAACACACAAATTGGATTGACTTTTCAAAATGATCATTTAATTTGTTGAATATGAAAAGCTTGCAATTATATTTCTTGTGTTTTCTCCATATGTAGTTGCTTTGATTTTTCCTTCAAAAAGTATTATTCCGACAGGGTGGTTTATCGCACCGGGCTCTTCACCTATGCCTGATGCGCCTGTTGGATATATAGGAAGGAACCCATCAGGTAAAATACCGATATCAACATAAGTGTTTGTATTAATTACACTATTATCAGCTTTTCTTATTGCCAGATTGATAACACATATCCCTGAAGATTTATCTTTTATGATCCGGGTGGCCCATGTTCCATAGATGGCATAACCAGGGTTTAATGTAATATCTTTGACAATTAATCCAGTTATGCTGGCTAAATCACTATTTTACTTAGTAACGAACATGATCGGTGGACGATATAAGGCCCTACCCTTTACAATGATCAGTGAAGGAGGGCTTATTTATATGGTAGAGAAGATACTCGAAAATGTAGTCAATGAGATGGCACCGCATCTCAGCCAGGATCAGCTGGAGCACTTAAGCAACGTATTATACGTCAATTTCCATGGCCTCGAGGTCCAGGAACAATGCACGGAGCTGGCGGCCACCGGCGAAGACGGTGACGAGGCAAAGATCCGGATGTTTGTGGCTTCGAAAAAGGCGGTGAATCGGCAGACCAATACGTTAAAGCAATACACCCGGGAGATCTGCAATATGCTGGATTTCCTGGGGAAACGCCTGGAGGATATTACCGGTATGGACCTGCGGTATTATTATGGTGTGATGAGGGAGCGCCGTGGCATTAAGATGTCTACGATGCAGACACGGCTCCATTACCTGTCCAGCTTCTGGGACTTTATGATCACAGAAGATATGGTGAGTAGCAATCCGGTAAAAAAGGTAGGGCTTTTAAAGATCGAAAAGACGATCAAAAAGCCGTTCTCGGCGGCAGAGATGGAAGCGCTGCGGACCAGCTGCAGTGAGCTGCGGGACCGGGCGCTGGTAGAATTTCTATATAGTACCGGCGTCAGGGTTTCGGAACTGGTATCGCTTAATGTGGGAGACATCGAGATGGGAAAGCAAGAACTGATTGTTTATGGTAAGGGAAGCAAGGAGAGAAAAACATATTTGACTGATGGAGCTAAGTTTTATTTGCGTCGTTATCTGCGGACGCGCTGTGAGAATGAAGGAATGACCATGGAGGAGTTACAGAGCCGGCCGCTCTTTGCTACACTGGATCGGCCTCATGGCCGTCTGACGGTAGCCGGAGTGCAGTACATGCTTCGGCAGCTGGGCCGCAGATCAGGAGTAGAGGGGGTGCACCCTCACCGATTCCGTCGGACAATCGCGACAGACCTTCTCAGCCGCGGAATGCCGATCGAACAGGTCAAGGAGTTCTTGGGACACGAGAAGCTGGACACGACAATGATCTACTGTACGGTTAAGAACGAGAGTGTCCAGGCATCGCACCGGAAATATGCATAATCCATAGTGACTGAGGTCGATTTTAAGCGGGCTTTTGAGGTCGCTTTATTAAGTTTACCATTATAGTGGTTTGTAGCCGGGAAACAGGGGATATGGAGGTGAGAGGACAGACTAAATGATATAGTGATTTAGCTCTTATCGGAAACGTTGACGGCATGGAGTTTGGAACCGAAAACGAAAAAAGATATTTTGTTTTTAAACATAACGATGGATCAAAATCGTCTCTGGAATTTTATAATAATGGTGTCAATCTGGTAAGGTATGATCCCAAAACAGCACAATGGGAAATTATATGGTCAATACCAGTAACGGTAAAATGATTATTTGTTGCCAATGGCGATCCAGATTAGTGTGATCTCCTTATTCGTCCAATGTTGCCCGGCTACATTTACAGATACTGAAAATCCGGTAGTATTAATTCCACGCACGCTGGCTGAACATTGATCGTATGAATACGCTACCATAGGTATTACGCAGATATCGGTATCTGCAAAGGTATAACCAAATGGTACATTACAATTTCCATTTGTGTCTGTGGTTACAACGCAATATGTGTTCCACATAATTTTTTTGTTACCAATAACCATTGCCGTTAAATCACTATTTAACTGAGTGTAAAGGTCCATCAAAGCCTTGCCCTGGGCTGCTGAAAGTGGTAATTTCGCATTATTGGTCACGCAGTTGTTTACGATCTGCCCGATCAGACATGCGCCCTTAAACGCTGCTTTCATGTTACTTAATATTGTGGACAGCTTCCCTTTACTTCTAATGCTATTGATTGCTGTAGCAGCATCAGGAACCGTCATACTTCCAGAGTAATCCTCAAAAGTCGGTGTGTCCACGTCTTTCAATGCAGCATCCGCCTTATCCCAGTTCCCATTTTGATCCTGAATACTGTAGAAATCACTCTCATCCGGTTTCTTAAAATTGTAATTCGTCGTATTAGTTGCCATTTGGTAATGCTCCTTTCGATAATTCATTGTGTGTCAGCTGTGATAATTCCTCGTACTGGTAAGCCTGCAGTTCCTGAATTCTATTTTTAAGATGACCGCCACGAATCCTTTCGTGGGTATATGCCGCCAACTCTGCATGGCTAAAAGTTCCAACTGCTCCATAGGTATTAAAAATATACTCGTACAGTACCTTCAAATGAGCCGGCACTGCCTCTTCTATCGTCTGTTTGATATCTGACATATTCCCAGGTATGCCTGATGTACCCGTGAAACGGACAGTAATTGTATACGAAGGAAAATTCTCCACGATATCAACAGCCGCGCTTGTGAAGCTTTCTGCTATGTTCTGGATCAGCGAAGCTGTGGTTGTTCCAGCCCCGGATATCTTCGCCTTAATGCGTTCCCGGCGATACCGATCAGATTTAGCGGCATCAGGGATCAAGCCAAGTAAGTGTTCGTACCGTGTGAGTGAATCCGAGGCAGATCCCACAAAACAGTTATCGATGGTCTTATACATTTCCGTGTCAAGGCCATCTGTCTGTTCTGACAGAATACTTTGCAGCGTCTTCATAGTTTCATTTTCGGAATAGTAATCCGGAAGCAGCTTAATTAGCTCCATACATCCTCACCTCCGAAAAATCTACGGTTCCTATAACCGGAATAGCTTTATCAGTAATAATCACATTTGCCATGGAACCATTCAACGTCAGGTTATCATAATCCTGCACCCCCTCTGTGGCCAGGAGCAGACTCCCGATCCTTGCATAACTGACACGATAGTCTGTAAATACCAGCCCTTTGAGGTATGTGTTTAAAGAGGCACGGAATGCCTGCAGCACATCATCTTTGGCTTTGCTGCCGTCCAGGGTAACATCAGCCACGACGTTAACAGCCATGGAAGACGGGCTGTCGATCGTGACCTTAGCTCCGATCGGGCGGACCGTTTCCGTATAAGCTGATACTGCGCTTTCAAGAGATGGGTCTATATTCTTATCACTGTCCACGATCAGGACCGTCACGGTACCAGGGCCACTGTCCAGCGGGAAAACCCTGGCATCTCCGACACCTGGTACGTCTAAAGCCCATAACTTATAGTGGTATGCATTTCCCGATGTGGCTGGCAGCTGCACTTTTTGCAGGAATCTCTCCCGCAGGGCTCCGTCCGTTTCCTCGTCGGCTCCTGCTGTTATAATATCAGTCAGTTCAGCGGTCACTCCCGTTATATTTGATATCGGCTGCACGGATCCCGAATACTGGTTTCCAATGTCACCCGAAGTTTCGCACTGAGCCTCGTACTCCGTACCAGACGCCAGTTCCCTTGTGACAGTATAGACCAGGGAGTTCAGCCCCCAGCGGCTGCCGATCGGAACTGCTCCTGTTGTTATCATTTTTCGCACTGCAGCGCTGGCAGGTTTCCTCGTTACACCGAATGCAGCTACTGCCCTGTCAAGATACTCGCCGACTGCGGTATCCGGAAAGACCAGATCCAGATAGTTTCCCAATTGGAAATTTTGCTGTGCTAGAAAGTAAGCACACGGCGCCAGAGCATCATATATGATGCTTCCCTCCCTCTTATCCACGTTACTCGGTACTCTGTCCAGCATGGCTTGTAACAGCTCCTCATATGTCATACAGGCACCTCCATTTCTATTTCGATATCTCCATAAATACTGAAGACATTAAAAGAGCACTGGCACGTGTCCCCAGTAAAAGAAAAGCTGAATCCATCAACCTCTCGTATCCTGTCATCACGTAACAGTGCTTCCTGTATCATTCTCTTCATTTCCGCCCGTACATAGGGTTGCTCCTCTCCGATCAGTTCTTTCCATGCAATTCCATAATTGAAACTGTATACGGGGTGCTCATACTGTTCGGTATCAAGTACTTTATAAATAGCCTGCTTTAATGCTTCCAGATCGTCTACGTACCCTTCTATCTTACAGGGCAATACTTTATAAGTCTTCCCTTCAAAGGTCTGTTCCCGGAGCACCATACCGGTTGTAAGTTCCATGTTATCCTCCTATCTGATATGGTTTCCCAATGATTTCCAGAATATAGTACTCCCGGCCGCCATCGTTACGGAGCAGCCGCACCTTGTCGCCACTGGCCAGTCTGGTTTTCATGTTCCCTGTTACCATGCTCATAGGAACTGGAAGATCTCCGACCATAACGGCATTCCCTTTGTACTCCCCGATTACTACCGCAGCCACCTTCCGATTATTCAGGTAATTGTTTACTATCGTTTTTATAACGTTAAACAGTTCATTCGCTCCATTCCTGTCATTCACCAGTCATCACCTCAACTTTCATCGTATGAACCGGCATAAAATCGTGTGTTACTTTCTTTACGATAAGCCTGCGATTAAGTTCAATGTCCTCTATGCTCCCGTAAATGCTGTTTCCAGCACGTACCCTGAGATCCCCCAGGCATTCCAGCTTCAGCGTTTCCTTTTCGTGATTATACAGCTTTAGCAGGTTGTTCGCCCGCTCCTGTGCTTTTGCCGCATTATCAATCCCGGAAGCTGATGTTTCGAAATATTGGAGAAGGCCATACCGGTTTATGGATTCCTGATCAGCGGCGGCACCCACGTCCATTTTCTTGCTATTTTCATCTTTCCAGCCTACCTTGATCCGGTTGTAGAAATCATCATCAATGGATTTCTCCCAGCTGTAACCGGTGCACAGGCTGCGGTCTCCCAGTACAAGAGGGAGCTGCAGGTTCCGCATATTCCAGAGGCATATGGATCCATACTCATCACGGACGCAGTACATCTCCTGCGTTGCGATCAGCGTATCGGAGATGGCCTGCGCTATCTCGTCCAGCCATGTCTTGTCGGAATCAGCTATAGTCGGCAGTACATACCCAGTTTCCTCCATAGTGCCCGGCTTTAAGGACAGAAAGGTGCACATATTCTGTACCAGGTTCTTCAGCGTCCCATTTTCCAGCACAATAATTTCCTTCGCTTTAGCATACCGCAGCTGATCGTAAGCCTTTACCTTAATAATCTCGGATTCGTCACCGGATACCTTAAAAACAGTTCCAAAAAAGATGCCGTCAGCCTGATCATTTTCTGTCAGACGGACGACATCTCCGTTTTGTAATGTTAGACCATCATTAATATACGTGATGTCCATGCTGCTGGATCCATCATTCAGCGCATCAGACCACGATATCTCTGTACACATGCCCGATATATCGTAAATATATCCTCCTGTTTCAACCAATACTTCCATATTCGCCTCCTATGCCGGTATTGTAAATACTTGTCCGGGATAGATCAGGTTCGCATTCTTAATAGCCGGATTGGCTGACATGATCTTCGGATATTGGGATCCATTACCGTAATACTTCTTAGCAATCCCCCACAAAGTATCTCCCGACTGTACTGTGTGTGACTTAGTTGCAGTTACAGCAGGATTATCAGCAGGGGGCATCTCTTCCTGTTTTACCGTAGCATCAGGAGTCTGGATAGCTACATACCTTTTTCCGGCCCCTTTATACTCCATGAGTGTCAATGATATGTACTTATCCCCTTCTTCTCCTGCTTTTTCCACTATATCTACACTCTTTACCAGCACCTTGACGCTGATATCATCTGAAATATCATTCGATGCAATGAACCGGATCGGCTTCTTATTCTTCTGAGCCTTCCGGAACATCTTCTCGTAATAGTCTGCTTCAGCCTCTGTGCCCGGCTCCATGTAATTAACGTCCTGACTGGGAAATTCAGTCTCAAAGCTGAACTCCTCCAACGCACAGTAGGAAGGGATAGAAACCTGCCCTTCCTCCAACACCTGATACGTTTCGATATTAAGTTCTCTTGATCTCTTAATCTCCTCCGGATTGACCGGAAGCTTATATTTCTTGCTGCCATATTTGAAATATACCGAGTATGACATTAAGCCGGCACCCCCTCTGGAGCGGTTGCAATCATTTCTTTGAGCTGTTCAGATACATGACTCATGATGTTGTCGGTATCTGCCTCTTTGGTAATCGGACCGCTGAATTCTACCTTAATATTTGGCGCAAGTGTATTCTGGGCGATTCTTGCGATATAATCACGTTCTGCAAGCCTGCGCATCCATTCGATATCCTCTTCATTCTCGACCTTCACCGCGCCACCTTTTCCGATTCCTTTCACAGTTGCCGGATTACCTGCAGTGGCAAACTGGCTGTAGTCGATTCCCTCTTTATCTTTAGGAGCAAATCCGGCAAACGGGTTAGATATACTGTCAGCTAGACCCGCACCAATATCATAGCCTCTATTAGCAAAATCAGCGCCGTTCAAGAAATCTTTTTTCTGAACAATTTCTTTCCAACCAGCTGCATCTTTCGCTTCCGAAGCCGCTTTTTCAAGTCCTGCCTTAAAATTGTCTAATCCTGCAGAGATCTGCACATTCACGCCTGGGATTCTATTGATGATAGTTTCTATCGATCGGGCCATTTCAGCGACATATCCGATGACAGTGGAAGCCAGATCATAGAACAAAATTTTTACAGCGGCTATTGGATCATTCCACACATTAGCAAAGAAATTAACCACTTCGGCGATAATGTTATACATCATAATAAAGTAGTTGATTACAGCTGCCGCCCAGCCTCCTATTACTGCACCGATAATACCTGTTGCCGATATCGTTGATCCTGAAAAATGATTCACTGCCGCAACTGCCGCATAAAATACTGCAATCAATACCAGTATCAGCCCAACAATCCAAACAATCGGACAGGCATACATTGCGGCATTTGCTCCCAATTGAGCTTCTGTAAGTCCTAATTCAGCAGTTACGGCTCCCCATGTTGCTCCCGTAGTTGCCCATAGTGCCAAAGCATACAAACCAACGCCTACAGCCTGAGCTCCTGTACGTATCGCCGATATTAACGCCAGTCCATTAGATACTCCTAAGGCAAGCGCGTAAGCTCCTACCGCGGCAGCTGCGGCCCAGATAAACGGTGATACCATTGGCCATGCAGTAACGCAAAAATCAATAAATCCCTCCATTGCCTCACCCGCCAAATAAATGGCTCCGATTAAATTATTAATTGATCGCTGCCCTGCATCAGAGTTAAGTATGTTATTAATTTTCTGAAATACTCCACCAAAAGCCTGTGTTCCTGCATTTTTTATTCGATTCCATACATCTCCAAAAGTCTGTGGCATAGTCTTAAACTTTTCATTGATATCATCAGCTGAATCAAACATCGCATTTTTAATAATTTCTGCTGTAATTGCGCCATCTGATGATAATTCTTTCAATTCACCTTTTGATACGTCAAGATACTTTGCGATCGCATTAGCCACCATCGGTGCATTTTCCATGATGGATCGGAATTCGTCCCCTTGCAGTTTTCCAGACGCCATGGCCTGCGTCAACTGTAGAAAAGCAGACTGTTGTTCCGAAGTACCGGCGCCAGATACTTTCAATGATTTCTGAAGCAGTTCTGTAAAGCCAATGGCTTCCTGATTGCTTCCGAAAGCATCGCCCGCCAGCATCTTCATTTTTGCTACAGCGTTAGCCATATCATCATACTGTCCTCTTGCACGGTTAGCTGCGGCGAAAATATCGTCTTGAAGTGCCTTCTGTTCTTCAAGGCTTCCTGTGATCATAGCCAGCCTGGCGTTGGTATTGGTGTAGCTGTCAGTAAGATCCACAATCTTCTTCACCGCTGCAAGACTGGCTATTGTTCCAACAAATTTAGCGATCCCGGAACTTGCTGCTCCTGCAACACGACCAGTACGGTCCATGGAGTCATTCAGTTTATCCGTATTTTTGCTTGCCCCCAGTGTTTTTGTGGAAGCAGCGTCTACTTTTCCGATGAATTTGTTTATAGTTGTGCTGTATCCGTCCATAAGCCGGAACATCGCACTTAATGTAGGCATGACATACCTCCTATTTCATCTGATTGGCAAGCCTCTTCTCTTCCTCTATCCGAAGGTCAATGCTTGCATATATGAAAGCACGCTCCCGCTGGCTCATAGATTCCAGAGCAGATGGGAGTAAGCGGAGTTTCTGCAGGGCGAAGTGAGCATAAGTCAACTCAACATCACCCTGCTTTATCAGTTTTTTGCCTCGTCAATATCTTCGTTGATATCCTTATCCAATCCAGAAATATCGTACACCGCTTCTAAAAGCGCACCGTATTCACCGACATAAAGCATTTTTGCCAACAGTTTTGATGCTCCCAATACGCCATATGCGCTCTGCAATTCCGTATTTTCAAGGTCTGGTTCCGCTACTGCTGCTGCTGTAAGTTCCTGGTTATAAGCTACCCGATCAAAAGTTTCGTTTCCTTTTTTATCTCTTTTCGTATACTTCTTAATCAGTCCCTCATTCTCCTGCTGAGTAATGGGGCGGATAACGAACGGGACCGGCTTGCCGTTTTCCTTAAATCTATCAGACACAAATACTTCTCGATTTTCTGTCTGTTCTGGGTGTAAAAATGCATTTAAACTACTCATACTATTTCCTCACTTTCTATATTTAGGGCAATAAAAGAGCACCCTGATTTCTCAAGGTGCCTATTTTTAAAGATTAAGTATTTGTTTCTTTTTCGCTTCAAACTCTTCCGATGTTATAATTCCAGCATCGAGCAAATTCTTGTATTTCAATATTTCGTCAGCTCCAGAGGTTTGGTCTTGAGCTTGTACGTTACTGTCTCCCATTAACGCAAACTCGGTAAGAACGCTTTGTATGTGTCCGTTGTAAATATTATACATCATGGAATCCGACTTAATAGAGCCAGTAGTAAGGAAGTTTATATACACTTCTTGATACACTGAATTTCTCGTAATGATCTTAATGCGAAGCTCTTTAATTTCTTTTCTTTCTTTTTTAGGTCCTGTGATTCCGCCAACAACTGCCCCTATTCCTCCAAAAAGCACACCGCCTGCAACCGCCCTCCCCAAACCTCCAGAGGTTATATTTGCACCATTTTCTATTAAGGTATATTCAATCAAATCTTCAAAACGGAAGATAACCCTGTAAGCCGGAATCTTCCAAAGACGGTTAACTGTATCTATCTCAATATACTTTTCGAGCTTTTTATCTGGATTAAATATTCTCGCGAGATTATCATTATCCACCTTTGCCACTATAGCTTTTTTTACTCTTTGGACAGGAATGTTTTTCCAGCCTAGCGTTATTAAAAACTCACCGCATTTGCCTTGACAAGTCTTGCATATACAACCGTCCTGTAGTTTTATACTTCCATCATTAACTCCGCATATGCTACATTTTTCTTTAGCCCCGAATAGTCCCATGAATCTCCCACCTTTCAATAATTAAATTTATTATATTATCAAAGGAAGGATAACACAATACTTATCTC
>OGQY01002370.1_pt1 | contig 11298 bp, 9 predicted proteins | sample 1553361 | NCBI WGS metagenome assembly OGQY01 (sample SAMEA2579963, study PRJEB22360) | human gut metagenome | reverse complement strand
GGCGAGATGAGTTCCAACCCTCAGGCCCCCGCTATCGCCAACGCCATCTACGATGCCATCGGCGTCAGGATGGATAGTCTGCCCATTACCGCTGAAAAAGTACTGGCTGCTTTAGAAGCAAAAAAGAACAGAATTTAATTTTCTAACAGTTTAATACTGCCAAAAAATGCACTTGATGTGCATTTTTTGGCAGGCCGTTATGTAAATAATAACAGGACGCGCGAGGTCGTTATGAAGTATGCAGCGGTCATTGCAGCGGCCGGTCTCTCTGCTGAAAGCCACGGATTGAAGCCTATGATGTGTTTGGACGAGGAGCCCATCATCAGCAAGATCATCCGGGGATTCCAGGAAGTCGGCGCGGATGAGATTGTCGTCGTCACTGGTTATAAGTCCAAAATTCTGGGGAACTATCTACTGTCTTCCAATATCCATGTTGTTGAGAACACGCGATACGCAGAGACTAAGATGTTTGATTCCCTACTTCTGGGGCTTCATGCCCTGCACTTCGGGTATGATTATATCTTTTTGACACCGACCGATGTGCCGCTAGTGCAGGTATCAACCTTGCACGCGATGACGCAGGCCCGTGGAGGCATCATCTGCCCGGTCTGCAAGGGCTCGCCCGGTCATCCAATCATGATCCACAGCAGCCTCGTGCCCCACTTGGAGCGCCACAACGGCGTCGATGGCCTTCAAGGCGCGCTGCTTGACATGAAGATCCCTGTCACACAAGTCCTCGTGGATGATCCAGGCATCCTGCTGGATGTGAATACACCGGAGGATTTTAAACGCCTGCGCCGCACGGGGCGGGAAAATACGAGCGATAGTCAGCTTTGGCCGGACGCTCACATCTGCATTTTCAAAGCAGACGTCGTTCTGTCTCCCGAAATTGCACAGTTTCTGAATATGATCGACCATACCAATACCATTCAGGACGCCTGCTCCTGCATGCATATATCCTATTCTAAGGGATGGACTCTCTTGAAACGGATTGAAAAAGATCTGGGATACTCCCTTGTAGAGCGATCCTCCGGGGGGCCAGATGGAGGAGCCAGTCGGATCACTGCAAGGGGACGTCAATTATTAACCGCTTATATGACATATCAAAAACAAATTCGGGAGCTTTCCGTTCCACTTTTCCAACAGCTATTTCCCCCGGAGCTACATTGAGACTTGGCATTTGGACAAATGCAGTGTCCTGCGGACTAGAACCTGTGCCAGTTTATCACTCAGGACCGGCATACTCATCTATTTATCCATGATCTCATTTTACAGCGATATTGCCTGAAATATTTGTGATAATCTCTCTGGGGACATTTTGCCTCTCGACAAAGGTCATTACATATCAGTATTTCTAAGGGACCTCGGAAGAACTGACCATCTGACACTCGTTTTGGAGCAATCTTCAAGATCTTGCTCATCAGCAGGACGGGCAAGCCCTTTCTATGTCACGATTCAGACCAGGCCCCTCAAAAAAAGGGAAACTATCCCCCTATCAGGCTGCAAAAAGTTTTTTGCCGACAAGCGCAAGCGCATGTAGAGTGGCACAGGCAAACTGGGCGTATAGGCAATTTGCATTCTTCATCAACCCGCGCTACGCTATTCCCGGTCTATGCTCTGTCAGAGACATAGGGAAACCGTCTGGGACGGCGGTTGATTCTAAAATCAGTCTTGGGAGAATGCTCGTTAGTTACAATCTCGGGGCGTGTCTGGATTCCGGGATACCCCGAATCCCCGTATACAACTTCATCATCTTCTCGGCGCAGGCTGTCCGCTTATGTTATATCATGCTCGTTGGCCGCCGTGACGGTAACCGTGTGTACCAGTCCACTGCCAGCATTCACCTCAATGGGGCATTTCATTCCAAACTGCCATCCGTTGCCCTTCTTCGTCTGGTGCATCTCAGGACCCCGTGCCTTATCCGCATTTTTGGTAAATCCTTTACGAAGTTGATTCCCGTAAATTTACGCATAGCAAAGCTGTCGCAGATCGCATCTTCCGTTGCCGGGCTGGAGAGATTGAACCAGATTTGCAGCAGATACATCTGTAGCATCTTCTCGATTCCCATAGGCGGACGTCCACGCTTACCGGTGGAGTAATAGGGTGCAATGACTCCGACCCACCCATCCCATGAAATGATTTTGTCCATGATTTCCAGAAATTTCTCTCGCTTCGTTTTCTTCCTGCACGGGCTGTATTCGATGTCTGTCAATGTTGCCTGCTTTCTTTCATACACCACCGATAATTTAATGGTGCTATTATTCAATGCTAAAATTCGTTTGGCTTAAATCGATTTAGTCAGAGGTTCCCTAAATGCTATTCATAATGCCAAGTGTACCGCTTCACCCGCGATGAACTGTAAGGTCCACCTCTCCCAATCCCCGGTGCCTCGAAGCAGGCGATTGTTATAATATGTACCTCCATTCGTCCGTTTGCCTTTTTGTGACGGTTAACCCGTTCCTTCTCATCCAAGGCCTTCCTCTACACCTCCTGCTACAAATTGCTTGACTTTTTGACAGATCGTGTGCGGTGGACATGATATGCTCTTTTATTTGTGCATATGTCCACTTCTGACCTTCCTCTACTAATCCGATTTCAGAAGAATCTGCACTTAATAAAGTACTAAATAGTGTCTACAAGAGTTATGCCAAGATGTCCAGCCAAATGACAATGCATCTGACTTGAATAGCAGCGACAAAGGCATCAAGTGTTTTTGCATAGCGTGTGGCTATGCCACGCCACTGTTTTAACGCAAGAAAAGCGTTCTCAACCAAGTGACGCATCCGGTACAGATATTTATCATACTCGCGTAGTTCCTTCCGATTACGTTTCGGTGGAATAACCGGCTCCATGCCTACATCGAGAGCATAGGAAATGATCTCATCGGTGTCATATCCCCGATCCGCCAGCAGTGCTTCTGCGTCAATGCCTTTGATCAGATGGATAGCTTCTTTACAATCTGCTCGGGTACCTTCTGTAACAATAATTCGGACTGGCATACCATGCGCATCCACGGCCAGGTGTATCTTGGTGTTGAGCCCCCTTTTGTCTTTGCCATGGCTTGATTACCGCCACGAGCCCCTGCTGCATGGGGATGCACTTTTACATGGCTCGCATCTATCATCAGCCATTCAAAGTCAGGCTCATCAATCAAGATTTCCAGAAGTTTCTCCCAAGTCCCTTTTCTGCGCCAGCGGATAAACCGCTGGTGTACCGTACCCCATTTCCCATAGTCGGGTGGAAGATCGCGCCAAGGCGCTCCGGTGCGTAGCACCCAAAAGACTGCGTTGATGAATCTGCGATTATCCTTGGCTATTCCGCCCCATTGGCCACGCTGACCAGGGAGGTAAGGCGCGATGAGTTCCCATGCTGCGTCACTGATGTCGTGCCTATGGTACGATGCATCCATATCTTTAGCCTCCAACTGCTTCAGTTGGAACTATTATATCATTTATCTCGTGTAGACGCTACCTAATCATTTTTTCTTTTCTTTCCACATTTTTCAACAAAGGAATTATATTTTTTCTTCTGTATCGCCTTGATTATCGGCGTTGATAGTACTCCCGCAGCAATTCCTATAATCCAGACGTATTTCCAGCTTGTCAGCAGTCCGAAAAGAACAACCAGTGCGGTAGCAGCCAGCCAATACAAAATCTGAATTTTGCCGTTCGATTTATTTAGTTCTTCTAAAATATCAACACCCTCGGATTCGTGCGGAGCATTTTCAATAAAAGCTGCCGCTCCGACAGTTCCCGAACACGAGCGAAAATCTTCGCTGCATTCCTTAGCTCCTGCGGCGTAAGTATTATTGTTAAGTATTTCAAGAACCGCAGAACGGATTCCATGAACCGAATCGTTTGTAAGCATAACTCCCGCCCCGATTTCTTTTGCACGTCTTGCAACCGCCTGCTGTTCGCTTGTCTGCGGATACAGAATCATCGGTGTCGCCATATACAGACTTTCAGAAACGCTGTTCATGCCGCAGTGTGTGATAAATGCGTCCACTCTTGACAATACATCAAGCTGATCAACATAAGGATATACTTTAATATTTTCGGGCAGTTCACCGAGAACGGAAATATCAAGTGCATTTCCGCAGGAGATTATGACATCAACCTTTTCGTCTTTGAGAGCATCAATGCATTTGGCATAAAAATCAGGTCTGTCGTTTATAACCGTTCCCATTGAAATATATACGAGCGGCCTTTCCTTTTCTTTGTCCGGCTCAATCTTTGAAAACACAGATGGACCTACAAAGACATAGTGGTCAGAAAAGCTTTCGGAATACGGTTGAAATCTTTCTGATGTATAAACAACCGAGTCGGTTTTGTTATCACTCTGAACAAGAGACAATGCGTTCTTTACCTTGTACCCGTAAGGTTTAAGCATTTTCAGTTCCTTTGATATTTTCGGCAGCCCGAAAACCATATCCGCAAGTTCCTTGGGGGAGTTTTTCATATATTGCGAAGCCATCTGATTGAATGCAAATGTGCTTGTCGAAACGACCAACGGAACATTGTGTTTCCATGCGTTCAGCTTGCCCCAGAAACAGACGGAATCGGCATACACGACATCGGGCTGAAAGGTTTTGAATTCTTCATCAAGAAAAGCGTCCATACTAAGAGTAATACGGATATCCTGAATCGTCATTTCCGTAGTGGAAACATTTTTAAGTCCTGCTTCTTCCTTTTCCGTTAATTCGCCGAGGAATGCGTTGCACGAAACGAAGTCCGCGCCTGTCGCCTTTATTTTGTTCTCAAACTCATCGAACGAATAAAACCTGACAGTATTGCCGCGTTTGACTAATTCAGACGCAACGGGAAGCATAGGATTGGTATGACCGTGAGCGGGAATACAAAAGAATGCTATCTTTTTCATTTGTTATCGCCGTCCTTTTCAAGAAACACCTTGCCAAACAGCTCCGAAAACTCCTCTTTCGGAGGAATTACAATTCCTCTTTTCTCGTCCCCGAAAAGAAATAAGGTGTCGCCGGGCTTTATTCCAAATATCTCGCGTGCCTGCTTGGGTATTACAATCTGTCCCTTTTCACCAACTGTAGCCATCCAAGCATATTGACCTTTCTGTGCACTCATTTCATTCACCTCCAAAGTATGATTTGTTATACAAATCATACTCCAATATTATAAAAATGTCAATAAATACGAAAAAGCACTTGACAAAACGCTTCATGGGGCGGCCCCAAGGATATAGCCCCCTATATCGACCCCAATTTTGACAACAACATTCTGCTGACACAGAGGGAACGGCTCACCATGAACAACAGGCCGAAAGACCCCAAAACCGCCCGGAATAAAAATGTTCTGGTGATCGGCGGTTCCGGTTCCGGCAAGACCCGGTTCTTCGTGAAGCCAAACCTGATGCAATGTGTGTCCAAGGACTATCCGACCTCATTTGTGATAACCGATCCCAAAGGGTCACTATAATAAGGATAGAAAGGTCGTGAAAATACAAAACAGGAGGTTACACACATGAGGAAGCAGGAGCAAAAGGGTAAAATCACAGCATTGTACGAAAGGTTATCTCACGACGATGGGCGGTCTGACGAGAGCGTGTCCGTAGAAAATCAAAAGCGCATCCTGGAGGACTACGCCCGAAAAAATGGCTTCACTAATGTCCGCCACTTCACCGATGACGGGGTGCGGGGAACGACCTTCAAGCGGCCCGGCCTGGACGCTATGGTGGACGAGATACGGGCCGGAAATGTGGCTACCGTCATTGTCAAAGACCAGAGCAGAATAGGCCGTGACGTGGTGGAGGTCGGCTTGCTCAAACGCACCTTTGACGAGTACAACGTCCGCTTTATCGCCGCCAATGACAACCTGGACACCGCCAATGGATTTGATATTATGTCCATCTTCCGGGATGTGATAAATGAGTGGTACGTTGCTGACACCAGCCGCAAAATCAAGACCGTTTTCAAGTCCAGAATGGAAAAGGGCCTGCGCTGTTCGGGGGCCGTCCCCTATGGCTATCTCGCCTCAAAAGAAGAAAAGGGCGAGTGGGTGATCGACGAGGAAGCTGCCGCCGTTGTGCGCCGCATCTTTCAGATGGTCATGGACGGTCAGAGCGTCAACGGCATCGCCCGAACGCTGCGGGCCGAGCAAATCCCCATCCCTTCCGAACACTGGAAGCGTATCGGCTGTCCTGTTCGAGCCAACAGCTACCGCGACCCCTACGCATGGTCTGCCACCACCCTGGGTTATATTCTTAAAAGGCCGGAGTACCTGGGGCGCAAGGTGCTGGGCAAGACTGTCTGTGAGAACTACAAGACTAAAAGCACCCGCAGGACAATGCCAGAGGAACAATTTGTATTTGAGGGAGCCGTCCCCGCCATCATTGACGAAGAAACGTGGCACAATGTTCAGCGTTTGCGGGAAACCAAGCGCCGGACACCCAAGCGGAGTAATGCCCCTAACCGTTTAACCGGACTGCTCTACTGTGCCGACTGCGGCGCAAAGCTGACCCACCACAACAGTCTTGTCCAAGGCAAGTACATTGACGATGCTTTCACCTGTTCCAGATACCGGGCACCTATGGAGGATTGCACCATTCACTATGTTGCCACGCAAAAGCTGGAAGCGGCGATCCTCTCCGCCATCCAGCGGATAAGCTGGTATGTCCGCAACAACGAGCAGGAGTTTGTTCAGCGGGTTCGAAAGGCATCCAGTCTGCGCCAGGAGGAAGCAGTCAAGGATTGCCGGAAACAGATTGTCCAGGCGAAGAAGCGCCACGCCGAACTGGACGGACTGGTGAAGAAGCTGTACGAGGCCAACGCCACGGGCAAGCTGCCGGATAAGCATTTCAGCCGTCTCCTTGCCGAGTATGACGAGGAACAGGCCGCGCTGGAAGCCTCCATGACGGAGTGGCAGGGCTTGCTGGACAACTGGAACGCCGACCGGGTGAGAATGACGGAGTTTATCGACCTTGCCAAGCGGTACACCGATTTTTCGGAACTGACTACGCCCATTCTCAATGAGTTTATCGAGAAAATCGTTGTCCATGAGGGCAACGGACGGGGAAAGCAGCGCCGTCAGCGGTTAGATTTCTATTTCAATTTCATTGGCGCGTTTGAGGTTCCCGCCGACATTGTGACCCCGATGGAGCAGGAGGAAGAACGCCGCCAGCAGGAGGAACAGGCAGAGAAAGAGGAACGCTCCCAGGTGCTTGCCCAGGTTCGGTATGAGAGGTACAAGCAGGAGCGCCGGGAGTTTACCGCGAGGAAGCGGGCGGGCCTGTTGACCCCGGAGGAACAGGCGGAGGAAGAACGGCGGTTAGAGCGCAATCGGGCCTATCAGCAGAAGCAACGCGACAAGAAAAAGGCCAGTCAGCCAGAGAAGCCTCGCAAACGCTCACTGAAGGAACTCGCCAAGCTGGATGGAGCCGATCTCACCCCGGAGGAAGCGGAGCGGCTTGCGGCGCACCGCCAGAAGAAAGCCGAGCAGCACAAAGCGTGGCGTGACAGGCAGAAGTCCGCACAGCCCCCGAAGCCCCAACAGCGGACGTTGAAAGAACTTGCCAGATGTGCCGAGGCAGGTTTGCCTCTCACCCTAGAAGAAGCGGAACGGCTGGAAGCCCATCGCAATCGGAAAAAGGCGGCTTTGCAGGATTTGAAAGCCCGCGCCGAAACCGACCCGGTAGCGGCGGCAGAGTTGGCGCAGCAGAGAGCGCAACAGTCAGAAGCGGTAAAGAAGTCCCGTCAGAAAATGTATGCGGACGCTGCCGCCGGAGATCCCGAAGCCCAGGCCCGGTATGAACGTATGCTTGCCGCGAGGCGGGAGAACTACCACAGGAAGAAACAGGCAGAAGCCGAAGCTGCTCAAGTCAGCTAACGTAGATACAGAAAACGCCAGGGACAACGATAGTCCGTGGCGTTTTTGTCATTACTGCCGTTCCAGCAAATCCATATATTTCTGACGTTCGCCCTCCGGGACTTTCAGCGCCGCCATAGCCTGTTCAATGGTCAGCCCCATCGTTTCCATGAGGTTTTTGATAGAGGACAAGATACCTTTAGCAACGCCTTTTTCCTCAACGCCCTTGCTCAAATTACACATGACCGACACCTCCCTTTCCATTGTCTGCGTCATTTGAATGTCGTAATCGTCCTGCAAAATTTTCCGCTTTTCCGCCTCGCTGGTTTCGTTGGAGAGAAGCACATCCAGCATCCGCAATACGCCGTCATAATTTGACCCATCCGGCCCGCCAAGGCACAGCATGATGATGGACAGCAAATCATAATTCCTGATGGGTTCTTTGCCCTCGCCGACCAGATATTCTTCCACCAGCCGATACCGGGTAATGGTGTTCTCTCGATACTGCGGCGGTTTCATGCAAATCCAGATGGAGTAGACCTTCTTGATTTTCTCATAATGGGAGCCAGTGAACTCCCTGCCGTACTGGGAAGAAATCATGCGGCAACAGTAGTATATGCCACGCTTTATCAGCGGATAGCCGGGGTAAAAATCGTTCTGGGCCTCCACGTTGATGATGAGGGCAATTTGTTCCTCGGAGTCGGGAACGATGGCGCGGAAGCGAATGTCATAGGTGACTGTCCCCTCGCGCACCGATTTGTCCTCGGTGTCCATGCCGCTGATGACTGTGCCACCCTCGTCCGGCAGCACCGGGACGGCGGACACCTGGGGTTGGCCCTCAATGTACTTCTCGGCAATATCATTGACATCGCAATCCTTGTATTCTTCCAGGCAGGACTTCATAATCCGCGCCAGGATTGCCTTTTCAGACAGGACACGCTTACAGGCGGCATCATAACCCGCGCTGTCATCTGTGACGTGCAGTCCCTGGGCGATTGTCGTTTTGAGCTCCACCATCCTCACCTTCTTTCGTTTCATTCTACCACAGCTTTGCCAGCGCGTCCACTTCTTTTTTGAAAAGAGTTGCGTATGGCGTATACACGAGAGAGATATGGAGGTGCAGTGACAGAAAAAATTTATCTTAACAGGGTTGCTTTTGGGAATTTGATATGCTATACTATAAAAATCCAAGCAAAGGAGTTTATCAATATGCGGCAAGGTATTCTTAAATAAAATTTGATAATGGGAACAAAGACAAACGTCCTCAAGGAGAGGGCTTGGTTTTTGTACCCAATTTAAGAATACTTTTGCCTTTTCATTTCATATCGTGATAGACAACGGCCAGCCTTGGCCGCAGTTTTCATGTGTGTCCTACCTATCATCCCCAGCGGTAAAAGTATTTGTCGCTGGGGATTTTTGCGCCCTTCTGGGCCTTGTATGGAGGACAATCATATGAAAATCATCAATATTGGCATTCTTGCTCATGTAGACGCAGGTAAGACGACCTTGACGGAGAGCCTGTTATATACCAGCGGAGCAATCGAGGCGCCCGGCAGTGTGGATCAGGGAACAACGAGAACGGACACCATGTTTTTAGAGCGGCAGCGTGGAATCACCATTCAAACGGCGGTCACTTCCTTTCAGTGGCACGATTGTAAGGTCAACATTGTGGATACTCCTGGGCATATGGATTTCTTAGCGGAGGTCTATCGCTCCCTTGCCATTCTTGACGGAGCGATTTTGGTTGTTTCTGCAAAAGACGGCGTTCAGGCGCAGACCCGTATTCTGTTTCATGCTCTGCAAGTAATGAAAATCCCAACTGTTATCTTTATTAACAAAATCGACCAGGACGGGATTGACCTGCCAGGTGTGTATCAGTCTATCCGAGATAAGCTCTCCGCAAATATGATTATTAAGCAGAACGTGCAGCTTTCCCCGGATATATCCATCATGGAAAACATGGGGCTGGAGAATTGGGATACCGTGATTGCGGACTGTGATGAATTGTTGGAGAAATATATTGCCGGAGAACCAATGGACAAAGAAGAACTTCTGCGGGAGGAAAACAGGAGAATCCAAAGCGTCTCTCTGTTTCCGGTCTATCATGGCAGTGCCAAGGTAAACTTGGGAATCCGACAACTCATTGAAGCGGTCACAGATACATTCCAATCACCCACCGGGCAGAACAGCTCTGAATTGTGCGGAACTGTGTTCAAAGTTGAGTACGCAAACCAGAGCCAACGCCTTGCCTATCTGCGGTTGTATAGCGGTACGCTTCATTTGCGGGATTCCGTAGCCTTGGCAGGGAAAGAAAAACTGAAAATTACGGAAATGCGTATCCCCTCAAAGGGTGAGATTGTCCGAACAGAGATTGCCCATGCGGGCGAGATCGTCATTGTACCCTGCGACAGTTTGCGGCTGAATGATGTGCTGGGAAACAAACTGCTGCTGCCCCGTGAAACGTGGAGCGACAATCCTCTCCCTTTGCTGCGGACAACAATTGCACCAGAGAAACCAGAACAGAGGGAACGCTTGTTAAACGCCTTGACAGAAATTGCGGATACCGACCCGCTTCTGCGCTATGAAGTAGACGCTGTGACCCATGAGATCATTCTCTCCTTTTTGGGCCGGGTACAATTGGAAATTATCTCTGATCTTCTGGTGGAAAAATATCAGCTCAACACAACTGCAAAAGAACCTACCGTCATCTATATGGAGAGGCCATTGAAAGCGGTAAGTCACACCATTCATATCGAAGTGCCGCCCAATCCATTCTGGGCGTCCATCGGGCTGTCCGTCACCCCTCTCCCCCTTGGCACCGGAGTGCAGTATGAGAGCAAAGTTTCCGTTGGATACTTGAATCAGAGTTTTCAAAACGCTGTATTGGATGGTATCCGCTACGGTCTGGAACAAGGCGTGTATGGATGGAAGGTAACGGACTGTAAAATCTGTTTTGAGTATGGGCTTTATTATAGTCCGGTCAGCACTCCCGCAGACTTTCGGTCATTGGCACCTATTGTATTGGAGCAGGTGTTGAAAAAGGCGGGGACGCAGCTATTGGAACCATATCTTTCTTTTACACTCTATGCGCCGCAGGAATATCTCTCCAGAGCTTATCATGACGCACCAAAATATTGCGCGAGTATTGAAACGACCCAGGTTAAAAACAGCGAGGTGATTTTTACTGGCGAAATCCCTGCCCGCTGTGTGCAAGAGTACCGCAATGACCTCACCTTTTATACAAACGGGAGAAGCGTTTGTTTAACAGAATTGAAGGGGTATCAAATCGCCAGCGGCGAACCAGTTTTTCAGCCACGCCGCCCAAACACCCGGATTGATAAGGTGCGCCATATGTTCAACAAAATTCTCCCATCAATGATGGACTTATAAAATCCCTTTGGAACAAAGGGCGCACTTCTATACTCTCCTGACGGGAGTATGTGCGCTCTGCGAGGCAGACAGCCCGGAC
>OGQY01002361.1_pt1 | contig 11327 bp, 9 predicted proteins | sample 1553361 | NCBI WGS metagenome assembly OGQY01 (sample SAMEA2579963, study PRJEB22360) | human gut metagenome | reverse complement strand
ACAGATTGCTACCAGGAATGATGGTTATAACCTAACCCCCGCCGATATTCATGCCCCACAGATAAAACGGTCCGAAATACCAGATCAGCAGCTGCAGCATCAGCGGGGTTCCACGCATGATGGAAATATAGATCTTCACCAGCCAGCTTAGTGGCTTAAACCGGCATACGCGTCCAAAATATACGATCATTCCCAGTGGAAGGGAAAAGATTAGTGTCAGAAAAAAGATCAGACAGGTCTGTCCAAAACCCGCCGTCATCTGTCGTACCATTACCTCAATACTCATTGCTTATCCTCCGTGTTATAAATACTGAAATATAGCTTTGCATTTGCCCCTTTACAGCAAACATGCCCCCCGGAAAGCCTAACGCCTCCCGAGGGGTTACATTTTTTCTTATCCGACGTTATTTCCGTCTTCTTATTCAGCTTTTAAAGTCACCATATCGGCGATTTCATATTTTTCTGCCAGTTCTGCAACTTTTCCTTCGTTTGCCAGTTCCTGCAGATCTTTGTTTACGATGTCACACAGTTCCTGGTTTCCTTTTTTAAATCCGATTGCATACTGTTCGGTATTCAGTGTCTCATCGAGGATCTTGAAGCCCTCTCCTCTCGAGTTCAGCTGATATTTGGCAACTCCGACATCAATGGCCAGTGCATCCAGCGCGCCTGCCTGCAACTCGGTAAATGCGGTGTTGTAATCTGCAAATTCATTCAGAGATCCGAAGGTATCTGCCAGTGCTTTCTGTCCGCCTTCATCCTCACTCTGTAACAGATCCAGTGCTGCGGAAGCTGCCTGTACACCAACGGTCTTTCCTGCCAGATCGCCCAGCTGTTCGATACCGGAATTCTCTGCAACTACGATCACCTGGCTGTTATCCACATACGGAACAGAGAAGGTATAATCATCTTCTCTTCCGTTCATGGTAAATCCATTCCAGATACAGTCGATGGATCCTGAATTCAGTTCCATATCTTTGGAATCCCAGTTGATCGGCTTTTTCACCAGTTCCCAGCCTTCTTTGTCACATACCGCCTGTGCCAGTTCCAGGTCAAATCCGGTGTATTCTCCATCATCATCCATATAACCGTATGGCGGATATTCTGCATCGAAACCTACTGTGAACGTCGTTCTGCTGCTTTCATCCGTTGTTTCTGCGGAAGCATTCTCGATACTCTCATCCGTTGTTTCTGTGCTCTCGGTCTTGCTTGTATCTTCGGTCGCTGTATCTTTACTGGAACCACATCCTGCAAACAGGGACAGTGCCATTGTTGCTGCTACCATGATGCTTACTGTTTTCTTTTTCATAACAATTACCCTCCGGTTTTTCATATGTTAACACTCTATCATAGTAAAGTATTAATGTCAAGACATTTTTCAAAATTTGTCTTTGTACTGTGGACACGCCGGGGAGTTCTCATCTGCAACATATTTTTCCGAAAATTTGTTTTTATCAGAACTGATCCCCGGAACCAATGATTGATATGCAATGCAACCAAAGAAAAAGCAGTGCGACCGATTTTATTCACCGCCTTACTCTGCTTTTTCCTGTTTAACCTGATATTCAATTATTTTTATTGATAATTTGTAACTATTCAGTAACCACTGTACCGCGAGGTGTTTTGGCATGAATATGCCAAAATCCCGAGACATACAAGCCAAAATGCCATCACCGAAGGTGATTTTAAATGCATTTTGGCACGTAACTGTGAAGGTACTGAACAGTTACGATAATTTTTATCAGTATCCCGTACTCTTATGGTACTCCGCAGTCAGCTGTTCCAACAGATGCTCCATCCCCTGCTGATAATCCTCTTCTCTGCCCTGCTGTTTTTCTTCCAGTAACTTTTTATATTCCTGGCCTTCCGGTGTGTCATAGAGGTCTTCCACAGCTTCTTCCACTTCTACATAGATTTCTTCCTGGCGTTCTTCATCGACTTCCAGCTGTTTCGCCTTTTCCACAAAAGCGTCCACACCATGTTCCATATACACGGCATACAGAAGGCTCTTTACCGCTCCCATCGTGTGCAGTTTGCCGTAGGCGATCTCAAAGCAACGAATCGCTTCTTCCATCTGAAACAGCCTTGCATAGGCGCAGCCCATATTGTGGTAGATTTCTCCGATAAACTGTTTTCCGAGAAGGATCTCCTGGCGGGGAAGTTCCTGGTCTGGGGTCACTTCTTCCTGTTTTTCCTCCCGGGAAGAAGAACTATCCGTCTCCGCTGCATCTGTTTCCGGATTCTCCGGTGTACTGTCGGTCTCTTCCTCTACTCCACCCTGTGGATCTTCCATCATATCGATGGTGATCGCAACCGGAGACTCTGCTTCTGCGCCTGCAGGGTTTTCTGTTGTTTCCTGCACTCCTACAGTATGGTCCGCTGCTGCTTCGGTCGCTTCCGGTTTTCTGATATCCGTCACTTCGATGTCATCTTCCGCTTCCCGGCGAAGCGCCCTTTGATAAACCTTGATGGCGTTCACATATTTTCCGTGTTCCATCAAATAATCACCTTTTCGCTTCTGACGCAACACTTCCGGTTCATTTGCCAGCTGTCGGATCTGCTGATTCAATCTGCGGAACTCTTCCAGAGACAGATAACTGATCTCCTTGAACACCGGAAGGATAAAATCTCCCACCTTCATCTCATCGTCATCCAGATGTTTATACAGATTTTCTGCCAATTTCTTCAATCCCAGCTGATCCCGGATCCAGAAACACAATTCCTCGTTCAGGATCGTACTGTCCAGCAGATATATATTATGATAAAAATAAAAGCACAGTTCTTCGATGGAATAGATATTGGTACTGATGTTTTCAATATAATAAGGCAGTTTTGCCCGTTTTACCTGACACAAAATATATCCGCTCATTCTTCTGCCCCCCGACTCTTCATCGTCTCATGCCATGTAAGGTTGCTCGACGGATAAAGATCTCCAAATCCCATATCCGTCACATCAATCCTGCACTCGTCTGCCGCAGTAAATTCCAGATGTATATGCAGTCTAGTCGCTTTTGCCGGACGGTCCGGAAGACCGGGCAAAGGCATACTGTAGCGCACTTTACCGGTATTTTCCATATCAGACACAACAAATTCCAGTTCCCTGGTATCATCCAGAATAATTTCACAGTCTCCCATTGCTTCGTACCAGTTGACACCGGATACGATCAGGGGATGATAGGCCGGTGTTCCGAACACGGTCATCTCCATGCCCACATTTTCCCGTACCAGATCATTGCCCACATACAGATACCCCTTCAGATTCCGTTCCTCTGTCTTTTCTTTCGCAGCATAGCAGGCACCCTTGGAAAACAGATTATTTCCGTAAAATACCCGGCGCTGGTGTTTACAAAGCTCAGCCACAGATTTTTCTGCCCAGTCTCGCTCGAACCCTTCCCCCACCAGGTAAATACTTGAATAAACCTCACTTCCCACTGATTCTGTCACAAACTGGCAAAAATCCACATCACGCTGCATATATTCCGTGTGTAGTGTGATATGACCACCCCGTCTGACTCCGACATGTACCGGACGGGTACTGCGGTTCATCTCCAGTTTTGCATAAGAAACTTCATCCTTGTCAAATACAAACAAGCCTACACTTCTGCTCCAGATCTCCGGTTTCTGATATAACGTATGATAATAAAAGCTTTCTTCATAATCCTGCAGAAAACAACGGTTTCTCGGAAATCCCATCTCCCGGCATGCCACCCGGATGTTCTCCACCATCGGGCGTGTCAGTACCGGCGTAGTGATCATCAGTCCGTTGATACTCTTCACCAGATCCGGCACACCAAGGATACGAAGTGCATTACCGATAAATTTTCCGAGAAGTTCTCCAACCTTCCATGTAGCCCCGTCCACTTCCACTGTCTCCTGTTTCAGACACAGTGTATACAGGTTTTCCACCGGAATCTCATCCTGCTGTTCCACAAAGTACTCTACTTCCAGGCCGAAGTGCCATTCCTCTTCTCCCGGTTTCTTGCTGAGCACATTGGGGAAGGTATACTGACCGGTTCCCACCTTCACCGGCAGAGAAACGGGTTCTCCCTCACGCCGGTCATAATAACACAGCTGCGAGACCTTCTCCCCAAAATCAAATCCTACCAATATATTTCTGACTTCGTTCATTTTTCTGCCTCCATCTGTGTATTACGCATGGAGTACCGGAAACATTTTTCTTGCAAAATGTTCTCTCTGTAGGTACTGTTCCATGGCTTTTTCTGTCTGCTCTCTCCGTCCCAGTTTCCGGCCTGCCAGCATCTGATTGATCAGCTGATATTTTGTGTTTCCTTCCTGTAAAGACTCTTCCATCGTCAGAAGTTTCTTTTCCGTCTGTCGGGTATCATCCGGCAGTTCCACTGTCAGGTAATACTCCAGTATCTCATCATAAAACAGCAGGAATTCCTTTACAAAAATGCCCTGGTACATATTTTTCATCGGTTCACTTTTAAAGTTTTCACCGGTATCTTTGTCACGGATCAGTCGATAATGAATTGTCACCCGCGCTCCGGCCGGGTACTGAACCTGGATAAACTGTTTGTCATCCATCTGGTATGGTTTTGTGAATCTTGCCGGGAACTTCCGGTAAAATGCAAACCGCAGGCTGTTTTCCGTACATTCTTCGAGAATCTCATCGATCAGTTTTTCCTGCTCTTCTGTATAAGCATCCAGTTCTGCATAATATTTCAGGAGTGCCAGGTGACAGATCCGGTCTACCTCCTGCTTTCTCCTGCAACATTGTTCCAGGCATTGGAAAATATATGGATCTGTTTCTTTTTTGCCCAGAAAATATCCGTATGCCCAGAAAGAAATGTATGCCAGGATCACAGGTTCTTTTCCCTTCTGTGCCACATACTGTTCCAGCATCGCAGCTCCCTGCCTCAGATAGACACGTCCGAACATGGAGAGTAGAAGAATCTCTTCCTCCAGCGCATACGTATCCAGCTGGAATCCGCGCATCCGTTCCCATAAAAGTGCCATCTGTTCCACAGATCCAAGCAGATTATCGCTCAGGTAAATCAGAATCACTTCATTGTAGAGTCCCTGTTCAAATACATACTGCGCCAGATACACCAGTTCTTCCTGTTCCACAAAATCATAATCCAGAATCAGATAGCTGGTCAGTTTCATCAGACTTTCCGTTTTTATGCCTTCATAGCCATAACGGCTGATCATGTCCAATGCCGTGGCATACATCCCTTTTTCAATCAGGATCTCGCAGAGTAATACCTTATCTACTTTTGCAAATGTCACCAGATCCATTTTTTTCAGATAACTATCCAGCGTATCATCGCCTGCGTGTTCTGCATAATATTCCAGAATTTTTCTGCATACCATATGGCGGTATGGCTCTTGGAATTCTGACATTTCCACCACATGCTGGTAACAGCCAAGGGTGGAAAGCCCGATCTGTCTGCGGCTGTCATTGCCACATACGGCAAGTAACAATCCGGGTGTTGCGATATCCAGATTCATGCACGACTGCAGATATGGTTTTTCATCCATCAGTTTCTGTATATTGTAATCTACCGTTGTCGCATAACGCCGCCGTTTCTCATCCTCAAAAAGGATTCTCGCATCCGGTGTATACAGCTGAATATAGGCAGCACCGTCTGTGCACGGATAGCTTTGTTCTTCTTTCAGTTCTCCATGACACACGATGACGCTGCGAATCTTCGGATCATCACAGTACACCCGATAAGAAAACATAACTTTCGCCATCGCTTCTCCAAGAGCCGGCGTTGCAATGTCTTCGATGCATTCCTGATAGATGGTAGCATAATCTTCACTGATTCTTCCCTCCATCAATGCTTCCTGCGCGAATGCTTCCATCGCCTTACGATAATTCTGATATGTTGTCTTATCTGCCTCTTTATTGCGTATTACATTGGCATACACAGATGCCCGTTTTCTGCTGCTCAGTGTATTGTTATATACAAAATACATACGGATCACCTGCGGCAGTACACTCTGGAAGCCCTGAGGCATAGTTTCAATATAATATTCATATAAGCGAGTGATCCGGATATCTGCCTCCACTGCCAGCTGATACCAGCGGAAATACTCGCTCTTCGCCGGCTGTCCCTTCATAATGTATTTGCAGATATGATCCACCAGATCATTGCCAGGATAAGCCTCGTAACATTTTACCAGCAGACGGTAGATCACCGGCTGGAAATTCTTCACATATTCTGAGAGATGCCCGATCCGCATGGTCAGTTCTTCATTCAGTTTTCCATAACGTGCTGCATAGTGAAGAACCTGTACCATAAACGGTGACAGTTTTTTCAGATAGCCTGCTTCTGTTTCCATTTTCTCATAGGCTGCCAGATACAGAAACGGGCTTCTGCATCCCAGATCAAACAATTCTTCCAACATATACATCTGTCTGCCCGGTGCCTGCTTATATTCTTCCGAAGTTTCCATCAGCACTTTCAGGATTGGATAACTGCCCGGATTCATACGATAGAGATTTTCGATCCTGGCCTGTGCTGTCATCTTCTGTTCTTCAGTAGCCACAGAGGTCTTCACTGCCAGCGCCAGATACCAGGCTTCTTCCTCCATCTGTTCCCTGGTAAATTTCAGTTCCCTGAGAGGCCACAGCACAGACATGGCATTTGCCACATCTCCGGTCTGTTCATAGATGTATGCCTCTGTCAGCTGTTGTTTCGGATAATAACATCCGAGATTCCGGAGATTTTCCAGTTCTTTCAAGGATGCTTCTTTCCATTCCTGCTGTTTTATCTCGCCCAGCAGATATTTTTCATACAGTGTTGCCAGTGCCGCCTGCCCTTTTTTCTCATAAGTTCTTGTGCTCAGTTCATAGGAAGCATTGCCCGAAGCCTTCACCTCATAGATATACGTTCCATATACGGTTTTGATCCGGATCTGTCCGTATTTTCTTCCGCTTCCCAGTTTTTCTTTGCGGATCAGATATTCCAGCCCATAAACACTTCCGATGAAATCCTCACTGGTGATCACTTTCTTTTCCACTTCCAGGAAATCTCCGGTAACCTCCACTTCCATCCGGGTATACCCCCAGGTGCTCTTATACAGATTCAGACAATCTTTGACTGTAGTATCCAGATGATCCCAGGTCTGTTCTGTCTTTTCCAGACGCAGAGTCACCGGCTCTTTTTTTCCGGTTCCGATCAGAAACTCTTCCATATGCTGATAGGTCACCGGGTTTCTGGACATCCCCCGGTACAGGCTTTCGTATCCCGGATCTTCTCCCTGCAGCACTTTCAGAAAGCTCTCGCTTGTATAAAGACGAAATGCCTCCCGATAATCACTCTCCGCCAGTTTGATAAATGCTTCCAGATTATCCACTGCTCCGCGGGATGTCTGAATCCCGTCGTCTGTGATCTCTGCGTGTACCGGCACCTGGTATTCTCCCAGGTTACTGTTGATCGTAATCACTGCATCTACCGTCTCACCTGCGGACAGTCCCTTCACATCCAGCCCGTAAGGAATACATACGGTTGTTCCCGAAAATTTTTCCTTTGCCAGCAGTACCCGGCGATTGGATGACATGGTCATTCCCTTGATCCTGCGGTTATCTTCTGCCGCCACATATAATTCTCCCCGAACATTCTCCCCTTCATTGGTCGTAAGGTTAATCTGTGTATCGGAAAGAGTCAGCTTTGGTACTTCATATTCAAATCTTCCGTTTAGTAACTGTTCCATTCTTCTTTTCAAAGTATCCACCTGCGCTTCTTCTTTTATCGACCTTGACTATTTTTTTCTTATCATTATAATGAAACTAACATGATTGCTCATTTCATATGGTGTTGGAGCAAAAGGCATTTTGCCCACTTTCTTATCATTTTGCAAAGCAATCTGCAAAAATACTCATAATTATTTTTATTATACACTACGCAAAAGTTTGTTGCAAGAAAAGAGGAGACATTATGATTAAACACAAGGATCATTTCCACGGCAGTGACCTGGAAGCTATTGAGAAATGTTATCATATTAAGAAGGAGGATATCATCAGTTTCAGTGCAAATGTCAATCCGCTGGGAATTTCTTATCAGCTACGTTCCACACTGGCCGATAATCTGGATGCGATCACTACGTATCCTGACCGGGAGTATACAGCTCTTCGCACCTGTATTGCCACGTATGCGGGAACGCAGCCGGAAAATGTGATTGTCGGAAATGGTTCCACAGAACTGATTTCTCTGTTTATTCAGACGAAGCACCCGAAAAAAGCACTGGTACTTGGTCCTACGTATTCGGAGTATGAACGGGAAATCGCACTGGGCGGCGGTACAACACTGTATTATCCTTTGAAAGAAGAACATGGGTTTCATATGGATGTGGAAGATTTCTGCAGCCATCTTTCCGATCAGCTGGAGCTTCTGGTACTCTGTAATCCGAATAATCCTACTTCTACCGCAATCACCTGCAGTCAGATGCGCCGGATCCTGGATGCCTGCCTGCAGTATGGAATTTTCGTGATGGTGGATGAAACATATGTGGAATTTGCACCGGAAGAGAAAGATGTGACCAGTATTCCTCTGACAAATTATTATACAAATCTGATCATTCTGCGTGGCACTTCAAAGTTTTTCGCAGCTCCGGGACTGCGGCTTGGCTATGCTGTGACAGGAAATCAGGATCTGATCAAGGCAATCAATACAAGAAAAAATCCCTGGACGATCAATTCGCTGGCAGAGATTGCCGGACGGCTGATGTTTCCGGATGAGGAATATATTCGTCATACGAGAGAACTGATCTGCGGAGAACGGGAACGGTTATTCAACGAGTTGTCGACCTGGGACAGTGTGACGGTGTATGAGGCTTCGGCGAATTTTATCCTGATGAAGATCCGGAAACCCGGAATTACTTCCCAGGATCTGTTCGATCATTGTATCCGGAAGGGACTGATGATCCGGGATTGTTCCACGTTTCCGTTTTTGGATGATCATTTTGTGAGATTTTGCGTGATGCTGCCGGAGCAGAATGATCGGCTTTTGGAAGCGTTCAAAGAGGTGTTACTGTAAAACTTTACTTTTATGCTTCCTGACAGCTTACATCATATACTGCTCAAGTTCTGCCGGATTGTTCGTATATTCTCTGGCACGTTCTTTCGTGATATAGCCCTGCCGCATCAGTCGGGACAGATCCATATTCAGGGTATGCATACCGGCGTTTCCACCCGCCTGCATCATTGCAGAAATCTGGTGCGTCTTTCCCTCCCGGATCAGGTTCAGGATCGCATCGGTAGCCACCAGAAGTTCTGTTCCTGCTATCCGGGCTGCTCCTTTCACTTCTCCACAGGGGATCAGACACTGGCTGACAATTCCTTTCAGAGCAGCGGCCAGCTGGATTCTGATCTGATTCTGACTGCCGGTCGGGCAGGCATCAATAATACGTTCCACTGTCTGTGCCGCCCCTGTGGTATGCAGAGTGGACAGCACCAGATGACCGGTCTCAGCCGCAAGAAGGGCGGCCGAGATGGTCTCATAATCCCGCATCTCTCCTACCAGGATCACATCCGGATCTTCACGCAGAGCACTTCGCAGCGCATCCGCAAAGCTTCCCACATCTTCACCCACTTCTCTCTGGTGAATCAAAGATTTCTTACATTGATATTTGTACTCGATCGGATCTTCGATCGTAATAATATGCCGGTCGCTGTTCTGATTCACATGTTCGATCATCGCCGCAAGTGTCGTGGACTTTCCGCTTCCGGTCGGTCCGGTCACAAGAATCAGCTGTTCCATCTTTGCATCCATTCGCTATCCTCCTGTACTTTTTTTATGATTTCTGTCGATATATTCTTCCTTTTTCAAACTTTCCTGATACAATCTTCTTTATACACAAATATCTGCTTTTCGCAGCTATCTGGGCCGTTACAATATCGGTCAAGTTCTATATACTATGTTGTCCCTAAACCTCATAACTGATCTTCATCATCTCTTCCGGCGTGGTCACTCCCTGTTCCACCAGCTGAAGTGCACTCTCTCTCAGAGTACGCATCTTACGCACTTCCCGCGCGTACTTTTTAATATCTTCCACCGGAGCATGCTCGATGATCATCCGGCGGACATGGTTATCCACCACTAGAGCGTGTCTGAAAAAGGCTTTTCGTGAGCTGCGAGTCTCAGTTTGTGGGAGATTTTATCCGAATGAGAGCGGCGTAGCGAGCTACGGCAACCGAATGAGGGTAAAATATACCGCAAAGTGGGGCTTGCTGATTGCGGAAATGATTTTTCAGACACGCTCTAGGATCTCATGGATAGCAATTCGTCCACGATACCCTGTATTATTGCACTTCTGGCATCCCATACCACGTTTTACCCTGCGGATATCTGCCCCGATCAGGATACGCTCCCGCTCAGTGGTCTCCACTTCTTTTTCGCCAAAAAGTCCAAGATAGTTTGCCGCATCTATCTCCAGTGTATCTGCACTGTTGTCTTTTACAACAGAGTTCTCTCCCAGTGACAGATTGCTGATTTTTGTATTTTTCCCTTTTCCTGTCAGTGTAATCTCTTTTTTCGTATCTTCCTCTTCATAACGGATGTTGGACCGATGCCGAAAATACGCCACTTTGATTTTATTCTCTGTCGAATCATCTCCGTACAATGTATTGGAACTATTGGAAGTTACTTTTTCACTGGAACGATACTCATTTGTGGACTGACTTCCCCGCTGATAATAAGAGAGTGCCTGGATGCTTGCATAGATGGTCTGCTGTTCTTTCAGACTTTCTGCTACTTTTGCCAGACGCAGAATACTTGTACTTGTTGTTGCATCCAGCATGCTTTTGTCATAGGTATATCCGTCGAGAAGACCCAGAACTGCATTATTTGACGCCGATGCCCCGTCATGTTCTTTATCCAGCGTGATTCCATAGATTTTTCCCTTCCGTTTACTATCTGTAAACGGTGCTTCTTTTCCTTGGCTCATCACTTCTTTTTTGAACTCTTCCCACTGTCCGGAACTGCGATAATAAGTCAGCTTCGACTCTGCAGCCAGATACACCGTCTTCGCATTCTCCTCATTTTTTCGGAATTCTGCCATTTTCATATAGTGCAAAACCGATGGAATTGCGATACCAAGGATGACCGTCATGCTCACCAATACCACCACAAGTTCTACAAGAGTAAATCCTTTTTTCTTTTGTCCGCTCATTTTCTGTCACCTTTTACTGTTTCTTTGTAACTGTTCGGCACCTCGCAGTATATTATCTACGGAATATTTATTACATACAGATTTTTCTCATAAAAAGATGATACTTTGCACTCTGTATATGCGATAAAAGCACTCCCATACAGCTATATTTCTATGCCATATAAAAGTGCTTTTCTATTTTATATTAT
>OGQY01002353.1_pt1 | contig 11367 bp, 9 predicted proteins | sample 1553361 | NCBI WGS metagenome assembly OGQY01 (sample SAMEA2579963, study PRJEB22360) | human gut metagenome | reverse complement strand
TCCGGTCAGGTCGGGACACTTGAGGGACTGCATCATTGAGGCATGAGTACTGAGGTAGCCACTCCAGCACATGCACATGGAAGTGAAGACCGCAATATCATGTGCCGTGACCGAACCCGCTTCCGCAAGCTCTTTGACGATTCCGGTTGCTGCGCCGGCGGAACCGAGCGCCGTAATGGGGACAGCTATTGCATCGGTGGAGGAAAACCCGAACAGAGGCTGCAAAATGAACTTGATTGCATTCGCTGCGCGGGGAAGCAGCGAAATGCCTTCGTAAGCCGCGCCGGTATACACACCGCCTTCGGGGGCACCTTTTGTGAGCATCATAACGATGGTGCAGATAACAAGCACGCCGGGAATGATGCTGAGTCCGATGTCAACGCCGCTCTTGCCGCCGTCGAGTGCAGCAGTCAGAATGCGCATGCCGAGACTTTGTTTTTTGCGAACACCGCCTGAAGACTGTTCGGAGGGGTCAATAGCGGAATCCTCGACGTATTCCTCTGTGCCGAAGATTTTTTTTGTTTGCATGAGCATCAGCCTTGTGCTTACGACACTGCCGATGATTGCACCGAGGTTGCCGATGAGAATTGCGGACACAACGCTGCCGCCCTGAATATTGCCGAGACCGAGCATGAACGTGGAAACAATAAGCCCCATTCCGAATGCCGTGCCGAGGTTAGTCAGGCCGTAAAGCTGATATTTCTTGAAGTACTTGCGAAAACCGTGATCTTCCGCGAGAGAAAGAATTGCAGGATTGTCGGAAAGATAAGTTGTGACTATGCCGAGAGCGGCAGCACCGGGAAGGCCGTATATAGGCTTCATAAGCGGGGAAAGCAGGTGATTGAGCATTGCAACAACACCGAACTCCGTGAGCAGTGCGGAAACTGCACCCATGATGACTGCGATCGCCATGATGTAAAGACATGTATCGGTCAAAAGAGCGAATGCGGTATTCATTACGGTGCTGAGCATGTTCGAAAGCCCCATGGGGATTGCAAACAAGGTAAAAAGACCGATGAAGAAGATGAGGAACACTATCGGAGTGACCCAAAATGAAATTCTGGATTTGGGAAGTTTTTGGGTTTTTCCGTTTTTATTCCGAACGGGCTGCTGTGCGTTTTCCATGTGATTTCCTTTCGGGAAAGCTGTATTATGCATGAGGTGCAGCGAGCGGACGGATTAATCCGCACCGAATCATTCACCTTTGCACAATTCGATACTATACAACAAAAAGGATTGCAATTAAACTGAATGTTTGTTATCATATCCATAAGAAAACCGAATGGATCGCGGCGGAAGGGCGTTTGCTGCGGAAACGGAAGGGGAAAGGCATGAATATTGATAACTACAGGGTTTTCATCCGCGTTGCAAAAATAGGCAATCTGACTGCGGCAGCGGAGCAGCTGGGTTATACTCAGTCAGGAATCAGTCACATAGTATCGGCTCTTGAACAGGAATTCGGCTTTCAGCTGCTGCGGCGAAGCAAAACGGGCGTTTCGCTGACGCAGGAGGGGGAGCGGATACTGCAAACGCTGCGCGAGGTTGTGAACAGAGATGATATGCTGAAACAGATAGCGGCGGAGATAAAGGGGGTACGCATGGGTAAAGTGCGTGTTGGTGCTTTTTCAAGCGTTGCCGTCTGTTGGCTGCCGAAAATCATAGCGGAGTTCAGCAATGAGTATCCGAATATTTCTATTGATGTCTCAGTCGGAACATACAAAACCATAGAGGATATGATAATTGCCGAAGAGGTTGACTGCGGATTTATGAGCGGGACGATGCGCAAGGAATTAAAGTTTGTCCCGCTGTGCGTTGACAGGATGCTTGCGCTTGTACCCCCGAAACTTCTGCCGTCCGGCTGTAAGACCCTTCCGCTTGAAGCAATATCCGACATTGATTTCATTATCCCGGGAGAGGGATCGAACTATGATATCGGAAGAATTCTCCGCACGGCCGGTGTACGGCCGCGTGTAAAATACAGCGTAAGTGACGACTATGCCGCCGTTGCAATGGCGGAAGGCGGACTCGGGATGACCATTGTCCCGGAGCTGATACTAAAGGGTATAGGCGGAAACCGTGCGGCGGTCGAGCTTGAACCTGCCTGCACAAGAACGATCGGAATCGCGGAACGTTCAATCGGCACGGGTTCGCCTGCATGCGCAGCATTTATGCGCTTCACGGAGAACTGGGTCAAAAGGAATTCGGAGGATGCGATTCAATGACGAATGCCGAAAAGCAGCGAATTCGTTCTTTTCAAAACGGTGCGGCAATGTTATAATGAACTTAATAAGGAACGGAAAATGCGGATACAGGGCAGTTTGGCTTATGTGTTTGCCGGCTGTCCGTGTTTGTTCGGCTGCAGGAAAATTATGCCGATTTTCGAAATATTGAACAAAACTTAAAGGAAAACCGATTATGAAATGGAAAGAAATAACAATATATACAACCGAGGAAGGAACAGAGATAATTCTTGCGCGGCTTGATATGCTTGGGATTACCCAGGTTAACATAGTTCAGGGCGATGAGGAGATTGACGCGCTGCTGCATTCGTGTGAAAAATACTGGGATTATGCGGATGAGGCCGCAATGGGAAAACAGCCTTCCGTACAGGCTTATGTTTCCGATGTTCCCGAGAATGCCGCAGTGGAGCAGGCGGTGCGAAATTCGATTGCGGAATTGGACAGTATGCGCAGCGAAATCGGCATTGATATGGGTTCGTTAAAAATCGAAGTGCGCAGCGTTGATGAAGAGGACTGGGCGAATAATTGGAAAGCGTATTTCAAACCGATGCCTGTCGGCGAAAAGCTGCTTGTCTGTCCTTCATGGGAAAAAATCCCGGAGGGGAACACACGCGCGGTTCTGAAAATTGACCCCGGAATGGCTTTCGGAACGGGAACTCACCACACAACGCGCATGTGCCTTGAATTGCTTGAAAAAAACATTAAAAACGGTGATCTTGTTGCCGATCTCGGCTGCGGCAGCGGAATACTTTCGATTGCCGCTTCACTGATGGGGGCAAAAGAAACCTATGCAATTGATATTGATCCGGTCGCGGCGCGCGTTGCTGCCGAAAACGCCGAGCTGAACGGAATTGATATGTCAGGCTACTTCATCAGAATTGGAGATATTCTTTCCGATGAAAAATTCCGAGACGATATTTCCGGAAGACGGTACGATATTGTGCTTGCAAACATTGTTGCAAACGTCATTATCGCGTTTGCACCCGTAATTCCGCAGCTTATGAAACCGGACGGAAAGCTCATTGCCTCCGGAATAATTGCGGACAGGCTGGATGAGGTGCTTGATGCCCTGAAGGCGAACGGACTTGAAGCTGTCGAAATATGCAGCGGCGAAGACTGGCGTGCAGTGCTTGCGGCGAAAATATCGTAAGCAATACTTAGTACAGGTGCAGCAGCGCTGCGAACGTCCGGATATAAAACGGTGAAAGCTGAATCGGCTTATGAGAAGATTTTTTACTGATAAAAAACTGACCGTCGGAACGGAAATTGTCCTTGACGGCGAAGAAGCAAAACACATCATGACGGTGCTTCGAATGAAACCGGGCGATGAACTTTTGCTTATCAACGGAACCGGCAGGGAAATGACTGCACGTATTTTGAACGAGAACAAGGGGGAGGTACGGCTTGAAGCAATTTCCGATGCACCGTGCCCGTCGGAGCCTTTGAATCGTGTAACGCTGTTCCAATGCCTGCCGAAAGCGGGAAAGCTTGAGCTGATAATTCAAAAATGTGTTGAACTCGGCATATTTGCAATTCAGCCTGTTTATTCAAAACGCTGCGTTGTGAAACCCGAAGCAAAGGAGTCAAAACTTTTACGATTCAATCGGGTTGCACAGGAGGCGGCAAAGCAGTCCGGGCGCGGGCGAATTCCGAAGGTCGGCCCCGTTCAAAATTTGAATGAATGTGATTTTTCGGGATTTGACGCCGTGCTTATAGCGTACGAGGATGAGGAAAAAACGACTCTGAAACAGGCTTTGAGAAAGGCGTTCGGTGAAGAAAAAGGCAAATCCGACGAAGGCTGGAACGATATTGCAATAATTATCGGGCCCGAGGGCGGTTTTGAACCGACAGAGGTTGAAGCTGTCCTTAAAAACAGTCCTGCGGCAAAATCCGTATCACTCGGTAAAAGGATTTTGCGAACGGAAACCGCAGGAATGGCAATGCTTGCAATGCTCATGTATGAGCTGGAGGGATGATGCGCTGCTGCTTTATTACACTCGGCTGTCGAGTGAACCAATACGAGAGTGATGCCATGGCGGAGCTCTTAACTCAGGCGGGATTTGAAATCACGGAGAACCCGGCCGAGGCTGATGTCTGCATTGTCAACACATGCACCGTTACGAATATTGCGGACAGAAAATCACGCCAAATGCTTTCAAAAGCGCATAAACTGAACCCGAATGCAAAACTTATTGCGGCAGGCTGCTTTGCGCAGCGAAGCCCGGAAGCGGCGGCAAAACTGGAGGGCGTTTACGCTGTGCTCGGAAGTGCGGACAAGAACCGCGTTGTCGAACTTGTAAAAAGCATTGCTGAAGGACGGGAAAATGAACCGAAAAGCGAAAAATGCAATTGCGGAGAAAAAGAATTGTGCGATTGCTGCGGCGGTATGAAAAAATTCGAACAACCCGAAAACTCGGAATGCAGCGGGAATGCAGCCGGCGGAGCAAAAATCCTTGTCAGAGATGTTATGCATGAACACGAATTTGAAGAAATGAGTGCCGTTCATGAGGGACGCACACGCGCCTATCTCAAAATTCAGGACGGATGCAACATGTTCTGCACTTATTGCGCAATTCCGTATGCACGCGGCGGATTACGTTCGCGCTCGATTGAGTCCGTTCGTGCCGAAGCCGAAAAGCTTAACAACGAAGGATTTTCCGAGGTTGTGCTGACGGGAATTCATCTGATGAGCTATGGCAGGGATTTACGCAGCGGTACGGATATACGCGATGCCGTGCGCTGCTTTGACGGACTGAACAATATAAAACGTATTCGCTTCGGTTCGCTTGAACCGCATATGATGACGGATGAAATAATTGCCGAACTTGCAGATAATAAACGCATATGCAGGCAGTTCCATCTTTCACTGCAAAGCGGTTCGGACACGGTGCTTGAACGAATGCGGCGCGGATACACGAGCGGGCAGTATTTTGAATTATGCCAAAAACTGCGCAGGGCGTTCGGCGGCGAAACAGCCGTTACAACCGATATTATTGCGGGTTTTCCGGGCGAAACGGAAGAGGAGCATCTTGAAACAATCGAATTCATGCGCAAAGTGGGTTTTGCGAAAGTCCATATCTTCCCGTACTCAAGGCGAAGCGGAACAAAGGCGGATGCAATGCCGGGTCAGCTGTCAAATGCCGAAAAAAGCCGCAGAGCAGGTGAGCTTATTGCTGTCGGCAGGGAATCGGAACACGAATACCTTGAACAATACGTTGGAAAAACAGTGAACGTTTTGATAGAGAAATGCGTCGATAACGTTTCATACGGATGCACGGATACATATGCAGCGGTCAGAATAAACAGCGCAATAACGCCCAACACATTTGCGGACGTTAAAATAAAATACATCAAGGAGGACATGAATGGAGAATTGTATCTTTTGTAAAATTGCCGCGGGAGAAATACCCTCAACAAAGGTGTACGAAGACGAGCGCGTCTTGGCTTTTCGCGATATTGATCCGCAGGCGCCGGTGCATGTGCTGTTAATTCCCAAAAAGCATTTTGCCGATATTCTTGAATGCGATTCCGAAACATTTGCGTATATGCAGGAGATTGTAAAGAAACTTGCAGTTGAACTCGGCATCGCCGAAAAGGGCTTCAGAGTTGTTATCAACACCGGTGAAGACGGCCAGCAGAGCGTTAAGCATCTGCACTGGCATATTCTCGGCGGAAGAAGCATGCAGTGGCCTCCGGGCTGATTTAAACATCAATCACATAAACAAAATAATATGAATTGAACAAGGGTTCCGCGGAATTGCGTCCGTGGAACCCTTTTCTTACTGACTTCGGATAAGCTTTAAATCTCCGCTTGCATAATCAGTCGGAGCATTTGAAAGCCGATTAAAAGCTTATTTCAGAAATTTGAAGCTTGAAACGATAGGTGCTTCGATTGCTTTGCCGCTGCAAACACGGAAGAAGCAGATAAGGTTGAGAACAATAGCAATAATTTTACAAGCAAAGGCAGCGACCCACCCGAGAAATGGGATGATAAGGAGCACGAGCGAAAGCAGCGCGGCGATTTGAATCTTCAGTGCCTGGCGCACATGAAAACCGGCATAAGGTGAACTGCTTGATGCAAGCAGAGTGATAATCACGCCGACCCATCCCATAAGATATGGAATGAGCGCGAACACCTTGTTTGCGGAAATGTCAGCGGGGTCAAATTCCGCCGTGTGGTCAAGAGGATCTCCGGAGTAAACCGGCGGTTGGTCTGCAACCGTGGTCAGCGGTGCGCCGCACTGAGTGCAGTGCGAGGCAGAGTCGGGAAAACTCAGGTGACAGTTGGTACATACTTTCATATTAATAGCCTCCGATATTTATGCGGAGTATCATAAACTCCGCATAAAGTATATCACGCGGCTGCAGACAAGTCAATACAAATTGATGCATCGAATATCCGGAGAAGAAAAGCAACCGGCGTTTATATTCCGCGCAGCTTTGCGGTTGGAATATATTTCTGAACGATTGAAAGGTATTCGCGCATTTTCCCTTCGCTTGCAGGGGAAAGTCCGGTGCCGATGAGTGCACCGGAATCGACAAACAATTGAAGGAAATAACGTTCTTCGCCTTTAAGCCACTGACCGATGCGCTCGAAATCGGCGGGGGAATGAAGCTCGTTGACAACTGTTGTCCGAAACTCATGCTCAACACCGCTGTTTCTTATAATATCAACGCTTGCAAGCACCGGGCCGATATCGATATTCCGAACACCGGTTAAAACGCTGTAACGCTCGGGGGCGGTTTTGATATCCATCGCAATGTAATTGAGAAGCTTGGCATCAATAAGTCTTTGCAGCAAATCGGGAAAGGAGCCGTTCGTATCAAGTTTCACGAGATAGCCCATTTCGCGGCAGCGCATTATGAATTCGGCGATGTCCGGCTGAAGCAGCGGTTCGCCTCCTGATATGCATATTGCATCAAGCAAACCGCGCCGCTTGCGAAGAAAACCGAAAATTTCTTCACCTGCAATTGTGGGAGTCAACGCAGGACTGATCACAAGATCCGAATTTTGGCAGAACGGGCAGCGAAAATTGCACCCGCCCGTGAAAACAGTGCACGCAACCTTGCCCGGGTAATCGAGCAGAGTGACCTTTTGTATTCCTTTAATTTCCATAGATAAAATTCCTTGTTTAATGCCGAAACTGTTATTGCGGACGACACGGTCGGCCGATGTGTGTCGGCAGTGTTTGTATTTTAGACTTTGGGAGACAGAATTTCAACCTCAAAATAATATATTTTTCACTAAGCGGAAAAAACTGTTGACAGAGACAAGGAACGGAGCTATAATGTTAGCACTCAAAGGGAATGAGTGCTAACAACAAGTGCTTCCCGATGAGATGCCCCAAAGGGGCGACGATGATTCAGAGGAGTGTGAGAATATGACGGAAGTTTTGGATGTTCGCAAGATGCGCATACTTCAAGCGATCGTGGATGACTATATTCTCACGGCTTCGCCGGTCGGCTCAAGAACTTTGTCAAAGCGTGACGATATCGAGCTTTCACCCGCAACGATTCGCAACGAGATGAGCGATCTTACGGAGCTCGGTTTTCTTGAACAGCCGCATACGAGTGCGGGCAGGATTCCGAGCGAAAAAGCTTACAGACTCTACGTGAACTCCATTATGGACAGAGCAAAGCTGACCGATGAAGAAGCGGAATACATCAGATGTCATCTGAACACACGCGTTAGCGAGGTCGGCGAAGTGATTCGTGAAACGGCAAGAATGCTTTCGGGCATCACGAAATATACTTCTGTTGTTCAAACCCCGCAGATAAAAAACGCAAGGTTTAAGCGTATCAGTCTGATTCCCGTAACGGACGGAAAGGCATTAGCCGTTATTGTCACCAACAACGGGGCGACTTCAAGCAGAATGCTTTCGGTTCCGGCGGGAGTGACTCCGCGCAGCATTGAACAGCTTGCGGAACTGATGAACGAAAGACTTGCAGGTTACAAACTTACCGATGCGCAGAATACGCTGCTTCCTCTTCTGAAGGAGGAGATCGGTGAACAGGCTGAAACGGTTGCGGCAATGCTTCAACCTCTCACAAACAGCCTGAACAAACAGGAGGTCGAGGTTGTCGGTGCGGCAAATATGCTGGATTATCCCGAATACTCCGATGTTGCAAAAGCAAAGTCGTTTCTGTCAGAGGTTGAAAACGGCAGATGCATTCAACAGGTGTTCACTCAAAACAAGGACGGCGTTGAGCTGACAGTGCGCATCGGAACCGAGAACGATAACCCCGAACTCAAAGATTGCTCCGTTGTCACGGTAAATTATCGTGTCGGCAACGAGCAGGCGGGTTCAATGGGTGTTATCGGCCCGACAAGAATGGATTACGGCAAGGTTGTTGCGGTGCTTAAATGCGTGAGCGAAAATCTGAGCAATGTTTTGAGTGATATGCTCAAAAAGAATGAATAGCCGCAACAGGCAGCAGAATAATGAAGGACAACGGCAGCAATGCCCGCGTCACGGAGGAAGTTATGGCAAAGGACAAAAAGAAACCCGTTCAGCAGGATGAAAAGATGCCCGCAGAAGCACACGAAACCGTTGAACAGAATTCCGCAGAAAACAGAGCGGAAAATTCAGAGGACAACGGCGGTGTGACGCTTTCAAAGGATGAATTTGAACGCGCAAAAGCCGAAATAGAGCGCATGAATGCCGAAATCGAAACTTTGAAGAAAAGTGCGGATGAGGCAATCGGAGATGCTCAGCGTATCCAGGCGGAATTCAACAACTTCCGCAAGCGCAACGCATCGGTGCGTGCCGAAAGTTACGATGACGGCATCCGCGAAACTATAAAAAATATCCTTCCGGTGCTTGATAATTTCGAGCGTGCCCTCGCAACATCCGACGGTTCACCCTTTTCAAAAGGCATGGAACAGATTCAAAAACAGCTTCTCGACTGCCTCAAAAAGAGCGGACTTGAGGAAATAGAAGCCGAAGGCGTCTTTGATCCGAATATGCATGATGCAGTCATGCGTGATGAAGATGACAGCGATGCCGAAAGCGGAACAATAACAGCCGTTCTTCAGAAAGGCTACCGTGTAAAGGGCAAGATAATCCGCCACACGATGGTGAAAGTCAAAGCCTGAGCACAGAACCCGGACACATGCGTTCCGTGTCTTAAAGCGGAACTGCATCAGTCAATCAAAAGCAAAAATCACCCCTTAACCGGGGATGAAATAAATTTAAAATCTCAAACCCATCGCGGTCGGTGCGGATTCTGTCAGCACCGTTGACGCCGCGGCGGACGGCGGCAATCATATCAAAACATGAACCGTTATTTTCCGCCGGAAAGAAAGGTAAATTATTATGTCAAAGATTATCGGTATCGACCTTGGTACGACCAATTCCTGTGTTGCTGTCCTTGAAGGCGGCGAACCCGTTGTTATCCCCAATCCCGAAGGCTCCCGCACAACTCCCTCTGTTGTTGCGTTCAAAAACGGCGAGCGTATGGTGGGTCAGGTTGCAAAGCGTCAGGCTATCACCAACCCCGACAACACCGTAAGCAGCATTAAGCGTGAAATGGGCAGCGATTATCGCCGCACCATCGAAGGCAAGTCCTATACTCCGCAGGAAATTTCCGCAATGATTCTTCAGAAGCTGAAACAGGATGCGGAGGCTTATCTCGGCGAAAAAGTCACTGATGCTGTTATTACCGTTCCTGCTTATTTCTCCGACAGTCAGCGTCAGGCAACCAAGGACGCAGGCAAGATTGCAGGCCTTAATGTTCTCCGTATCATCAACGAACCCACTGCGGCGGCTCTTGCATACGGTATGGATAAGGAAAACAACCAGAAGATTCTGATTTACGACCTTGGCGGCGGCACGTTCGATGTTTCCATCCTTGAAATCGGCGACGGCGTGTTTGAAGTTCTTGCAACTGCCGGCAACAACCGTCTCGGCGGCGACGATTTCGACGATCGTCTTATCAACTATATTGCAGAGGAATTCAAAAAGTCCCACGGCATTGACCTTCGCAACGACCGCATGGCGAAGCAGAGGCTTAAAGAAGCAGCAGAGAAGGCAAAGATTGAGCTTTCCGGCATGGTTTCCGCAAACGTCAATCTCCCCTTCATCACGATGGATGCAAACGGCCCCGTTCATCTCGATATGAACATCACACGTGCAAAGTTCAACGAGCTTATCTCCGATTTGCTCGACAAAACAAAAACTTGCGTACAGCAGGCATTGCATGATGCAGGTCTGAAAACTTCTCAGATTGATAAGGTTATCCTTGTCGGCGGTTCAACCCGTGTTCCCGCGGTTCAGGATCTTGTAAAGAACATCACCGGCAAAGAGCCCTTCAAGGGCATTAACCCCGATGAATGTGTTGCAATCGGTGCTGCAATACAGGGCGGTGTTCTCGGCGGCGAAGTCAAAGACGTTCTTCTTCTTGACGTAACGCCCTTGAGCCTCGGTATTGAGACCCTCGGCGGCGTATTCACGAAGCTTATTGACCGCAACACCACCATCCCCACCAAGAAGAGCCAGGTATTCTCAACTGCGGCGGACGGCCAGACCAGCGTTGAAATCCATGTTCTTCAGGGCGAGCGTGAGATGGCACAGTACAACAAGAGCCTCGGCAAGTTCCAGCTTACAGGTATTGCACCCGCTCCGAGGGGTGTGCCTCAGATCGAAGTCAGCTTTGATATCGATGCAAACGGCATCGTTCATGTAACTGCAAAGGATCTCGGCACGGGCAATGAACAGAACATCACCATCACTGCCTCCACCAACCTGTCCGAGGATGAAATCAACCGCGCAGTCAAAGAGGCTGAGCAGTTCGCAAACGAGGATAAGAAGCGCAAGGATGAAGTTGAAACCCGCAACCATGCCGACACTCTGGTATATGAAACCGAAAAGACAATGAAGGAACTCGGCGACAAGATTGCAGAGGGCGACAAGTCCAGAATCAATGCCGAAGTTGAAAATGTTAAATCTGCTCTCAACGGCAGCGATTCCGAGGCGATCAAAGCTGCAACCGAAAAGCTGACGGAGGTATCCTATGAAGTTTTCGGCAAGATTTATCAGCAGCAGGCTCAGCAGAACACGGATAACGCCTCTTCCGCAAACAACGGCGGCAAGGACGATTTCGTCGACGCTGAGTTCGAAGAGAAAAA
>OGQY01002342.1_pt1 | contig 11399 bp, 10 predicted proteins | sample 1553361 | NCBI WGS metagenome assembly OGQY01 (sample SAMEA2579963, study PRJEB22360) | human gut metagenome | reverse complement strand
CTGACTACGGATCAGAAGGTTACAGGTTTGAGTCCTGTCGGTGTCACTCTCAAAACCAACCACTTACAGCAATGTAGGTGGTTTTTTCGTGTCTTGTTTCGAGCGGTTTTTACGGCGAAATCGGGGATTTGTTTAAACCAATGTTTAAACCGAAATTGGTTATGAACACCACCCTCACAACCGTCCTGTACACCTCTAAAACCCTGTCTGACGGCACTCACCCCCTCATGTTACGGCTCACGAAAGACCGCCGAATCAAGTACATCAGCCTGCACATTTCCCTCGATGCTAAATTTTGGGACTTTGACAAAAGCCGTCCCAAGCGGAATTGCCCCGATAAGGAACGCATAAACACCCTTATCGAAACCAAGACGAAAGAGTTGCAGGAGCAGATTTTAGACTTTAAAACCAGCGATAAGGAGTACACGCTGAACACGCTTGTCGAAAAGGCATCCCGCAAGGTCGTGCGCCGAACCGTCGGCGATTATCTGAACGGCTACATCGACCGCCTGCTGGCCGAGAAACGTGTAGGCAACGCCAAGACCTTTCAGGAACTCCGCACCTCGCTGACGAAATTCTGCCGTTCGCTGGACTTTTATTTTATCGATATCGACGCCGAGTGGCTGAAACGATACGAACAATGGCTGCGGGGGGAACGGCATTATTCCGACAACTCCATCGGCATCCGTTTTCGTTCGTTGCGGGTGCTCTACAACAGCGCAATCACCGACGGCCTAATCAAGAAAACGGACTACCCTTTCGACACGTTCAAAGTGAGCCGATTCAAGGAAGCCACGGCCAAACGGTCGCTGACAAAAGAGGATATTCGGCGGATTATGGATTGCGAGGTGCGGACGCTGACCAAGTACCCCAAACCGTTCCTGCAACTTGCCAAAGACTTGTTCCTGTTCAGCTACCTGTCATGCGGCATCAATCTGACAGACATTCTGCACATCCGCTATGCCGACATCGTGGACGGGTGGCTGGTTTTCAACCGTCAGAAAACGGGTAAACTCCTGTCGTTCCAACTCCAACCTGCTGCCCTTGCTATTATCGACAAGTACCGCCAACCGAACGCACATCCGCAGGATTACATTTTCCCTGTTTTAAGGCGTTCTGTTCACGTTACGGCACAACAGCAGTACGGACGGGTGCAACGGACGAACAAGCGGATAAATCGCTATCTGAAACTAATCGGCGAGCATCTGCACCTTCCTATCACGCTCACGACATACGTTGCGCGGCACTCGTTCGCAACCGTGCTGAAAAGGTCGGGAGTTTCAACATCCATCATCAGCGAATCGCTGGGGCATAGTTCGGAAAAGATTACGCAAATCTACCTCGATTCGTTCGAGAACTCGCAGATAGATGCGGCCATGCAAAATTTATTGTGAGGTGGTGACAAGGTTTGAAAAAAGGTCTATCTTATAGCCCCCGAAACCAAGTTTGTCACTACCTTTTAAGGGATTATCCGCTTGCATCGGGTAGTCCCTTTTCTTTTTTCTGCGGTCGTCGGTTGCGTCAGAATGCGGAATTTTGTAAATTCGTTGAAACAATTACCGCTTATGAACGAACTTACAGGCTCGAAAGGCTGTTTGGCTACCGATACCCGCTCCTTACGGGAAATCGCCCCGTTGCTGGAAAACTATTTCGGCATTACGCTGGGATACTTTACCAATGAAATAGAAGCGAGTACGGGCATCTCCGCCGCCAAAGCAATCCAAGAGGAGCACGAAATACGGTTGCCGACCAACCGTTTCGATTATGACGCTTATATGGAACTGTTCGGAGAAACGCCCCTTTTGACCGACCGACTGCGTGAAGCCCTCCTATTCGTGGCTTACATCATCACCGACCGCAAATTCAACGAGGAGGAGTTATACGAGCGCGGATATTGGGAAGATTGGAACACCTATAAGGGCGAATGGGCGAAACTGATGCTTTTTATGGAAGAAACCGAACAACGGCATCGGAACCTGTACGAACGTGTCGGAGAACAGGAAATGCCCGTAACCCTGCGCACCAACAGCCGCAAGCAGGAGCCGCAGACGATTCCCAATACGAATAACTGGCTGTTCCGTCTGATCCGAAAGGAACTCGCCGATTATTTCCCCGACATTCAGACCGCCGAAGATGCACGGCAGGAATTGGAACGACGCAAACCGTCGGCAGGAGCCAAGCCGATGAATACGCGCTATCCGATTGTCGCATACGGGATTTATCGGATGCTCCATGAAGAAAATGCAATGTCCGAGAATCCCGACACGCCGAACGAACTTTGCAGGTTGATCTATGATTACACCCGCTTCGTTGGGTGCTATCCCTCCTATAAAGGCTATGACGGTTCTTTCAACCCCAAAAACATACGCGCCGACATCGGCTATATAAAGAAGAACGTACAGAAATACGGCGGGGAAAAGATACCGAAATTCCCGTCTGTCGCGTTCGGGCGAATACACATCGTAACGGACAATATCGTTCATAAGGATTTATTCTGAATAACCGACATATTTCAGATAGAGAATGGGTGCAGAAATGCACCCTTTTTCTTTACCTGTTCCGCCGAAACCCAAGAGCGTTTTTTGCTTTATCGTAACGGAGTAAAAGAACCCGATATGAAACTGACAAACAGGTAAATAATAGGCAGGAAAACAGCCGACATTGTTTACCTCGGAAGGCTCGGAGAACGCGAAAAAAATGGCTGATCTTTGCCAGCGTAATCAATAACGACAAGACAATGTACCGAACGAAAAACGACTGAAAACGGCTCTTTGCAACGGAGTGAAGAACAGAGGTAAAAAACAGGCCGCAAACAAACCGATATTCTCTACCCCGAACCGATTAGCGAAAGGGCGTGTTCAAGTGTTTTATATCCTGCAAGCGGAGGAAATCGGAGCGTACGGCCGATGAATCCGCAGGGAGAAACCGAAAGCCCGAAAGTGGAGGTTGAACTAAAAAAACGACCGATGAACCGCAAAATGTAACCAATTAAAAGACAGAGGCAAAGAACAGGTCTGAATATAGCCTGCAACCTCTACCTCGAAAGGCTCGGAGAAGCAAAAAAAATCGACCACTTTTGCAGTCGTGAACGAGGTCGGAGCGTACGGCCGACCAAGGTTGCAGGGAGTAGCCGACAGCCCGAAAGAGGCGGCAACAAACCTTAATAAAAAAGATAACGATTATGGAAACGCTTGCAAACATCAATGGTAATGCAAACTCAAATTTTAATAATATGAAAAATATCAATGTAACAGCGGCATCGCAGCAGGTAGCTGGGAACCGCGCAGAAGAACAGGAGGAGAAAACGAACCTCCGAGTAATTAAAATCAAGCCCGCAGGGAATGCCAAAATGTTCCGCACGCTGGCGAAAGCGATTGCGGCAGGGGCTACCACCCTGATCGTGACCACCCGTGTAGACGTGGCTGGATGCGGATATGTTTGGTTCGGAATCCGTAAGGGGTACACCGAACTGGATGGCAAACTCCTGCTGAACGCCCAAATCTGGAACTACCTGCTGGCGTTCCTGATGGGTAATGAGTTGCCCGAAGTGACGGAGTTCGAACCCGACCGTGAAATCTGCTGTCAGTCCGAGTGGCTGGCAGAGGTGGCCGCCGAGATGGAGAAACTGACCACGATCACCTCCGAGGTGGTAGCCCCCCCCGAGGAGTACAACGAGAGCGGGGAGGGAATCGGCTACCTCGCCAAAAAGTACCACTTTCCCAACGGCAAAGTCGTGATGCCTGCCGAGGCAATGGAGGACATCTGCGACCTGCTGAACTAAACTGCTGAACGAGGGGAGCGGGTTTCACCGCTCGCTCCCCAAGTTTTTTTAACTACAAATCAAATTATTAGATGAAGATTGAATATATTACAATAGATGCAGGCCAGCGGTTCGACGCCGTGATGCCCGAAATACCTACCAACTCGATCATCAACAAGACCGTCACGGGATGCGGTGCGACCTATGCCGAAATCAATGCGCCCCGACACTCCGTCATCATCGAGCCGAATGTTCCCGTTATCGAGGGCAAGATGAAAAAGCACCCGCAGATACTCGGCGTGTTCGAGGGCGTAACGACCGAGGACATCATCGACTTTCTGAACACGAACTACAACGACGGCTACCTGAAAATCATGACCACGCCTGAAAGTTTCCCCAAAGTCCGCTCGGCAATGGTACAGACGCATACGGATATGCACGGTGAATGGTTCATGCTGTTCGACGAATGCGAGCGCACGATACAGGATGCAGGCTACCGCGGCTCGATTACGCTCCCGATGGATGATTTTTTCCGATGCAAACAAAAGGCGATGGTTTCCGCGACGCCGATCATCCCGTCCGACCCGCGTTTCGAGCAGCAGGGCTTTACGATGAAGATACTCCGCCCGACCTACGACCATAAACCGAAAATGTTGCTCATACACACGAACAACACCGTCGGCTGGGTGCGTACCCTTATGGGACAGGTAAAAGGCAAAGGGCATCCGCTCTGCATCTTTCTGAACTCGACCGATACGATCCACCGCATGATCTGCACCTATAAGATCGAGAAACGGTGCAAGGTCTTTTGTAGTTACGAGAGTGTGAAGAAACTCCGCAAGCGGGATTTTTCGCGGGCTTACTCCTCGCTCGAAGAACTGGACGAAATCAACTTTTTCACGAGCCGTTTCTTTTCGGCGGTGGACATCGAGCTGCCGACAACAGCCTGCGTGCTGATCGTAACCGACCTTTCGTTTGCGGCGCACACCGTCATCGACCCCACGACCGAAGCCGTGCAGATCGTCGGACGCTTCCGCAACGGCGTGGAGGATGCCGCGCATATTTTCAGCACCAACAAGGAGATGCCCTGCAAATCGCGGGAGGAGATCGCCATGAGGTTGGAGGAGTGCGAAGCGGTCTACAAACAAGTCCTGCAAATCGAAGCGTCGGGGGCGGGTTGCGATACCCGTGCGCAGGCATTGGAGGGAATGGACTACAAACGGTTCATGAACGCCGACGGAACGCGCAACTGGTTCATGTGGGACAACGCCTACGACGACGAGCGGATCAAGCGGTACTACACCGACGCCGAACTGGTGCGGGAGGAGTACGCGAAAGCATTTCACACGGATTGCGCCGAACATATCTATCCGTTGTCGGACTGCGACCGACTGCAACGCATAAATCCCCGACTGAAAATGAAAGACCTGTTCCGCGAAATCGTGCGGCAGTTGGAGATACTGGAACAAAACCGAACGTGGAATGAATACTACTTTCTGCGCGAGGAAATTCAGAACCAAGTGCCGATGATGGTGGATGCCGACTACGCCCTCGGAACGGCAGAGATCGAACGGCACAACTACAACATGAACGCAATCGGCAAACAGATACAGGATAACGAAAGCCTGCAACTGCTGACCTCGGAAAAAGTTTGCGGGGAGGTGTACGCCCAGTTGAAAACGGGCGACAAGTTACCCGTGTGCGCCGTCAATCGTTTTATGAACGATCTGATTATGCGGTTCGGCATCCCCTACCGCAAAAAAGTGACGGCAAAGATGATCGGAATATATTTCGAGTACAGGGAGGTGCGCACCAACAAACAACGGTTCATCGAATTGGGAAAGCGGATCATATAGCCCGCAACGGGTGAAAACAGGTCGGTGACAAACTTTTGAAAAGGGTCTATAAAAGTACCTTTTTCGGAATTCCTGTCACTCGATCACCCACTCCCCGCGGCGTGTAGACCCCACCCGTTTGAGCCTGCCCGACTTGGTGAGTTTCTGCAAATGATATTTCACGCCATCGGGTGAGATTCCGACAACCTCGGCCAACTCCGCCCGTGTGATGCTGGGATTGCGGGCGATGGCTTCCAAAATAATTTCTTGGGTAGTCTTTCGGGTAGTTTCTTGGGTAGTAAGCGTTTCAGCGATTACCCCCAAAACAAACTCGACGAAAGGCGTGCAACCTGCTTTACCTCCACTTACGGCAATCGCCTTATAATACTCCTTTTGATACTTATATACAATGTTTTCGATCGGCAGGTTTTTGAAGATAGGCCGCCACCTGCTCAAAATCAATGTCTGCCACAATCGCCCCGTGCGACCGTTACCGTCCGCGAACGGATGGATAAACTCGAATTCATAATGAAAAACACAACTTGCGATCAGCGGGTGTTCATCCGTGGTGCGCAACCACTCGAACAGATCGTTTACGAGAAACGGCACACGTTCGGCATCGGGCGCATAATGGATAACCGTTTTCCCCGACACCACACCCGCACCGCCTTTGCGGAAACAACCGATTTCGTCGATCAATCCCGCTTCCATCGTGGCGTGAGCCTTTAACAGATCATCGACTTTACAGGGGTCGAGCGTGTCGAGCAATTCATACGCTTTAAGGGCATTGCGCACCTCCTGCACCTCGTTAATAGGAGCAACAACGGGTTTTCCCTCCAATACCGCCGTGACCTGCTCCGTCGAAAGCGTGTTGCCCTCGATAGCCAGCGTCCCGTGAATCGTTTTGATCCGATTGACACGATGCAGACGCAGATTTTCATGCGCATAATAGCTGCCGATTGCTTCGCTGATTTGTGCAACCAAATTCGTGATCTTCGGCGTAATGGTGTAAGGCGGTTTATAGGACATGATACACTTGCTTTTCGGCAAAGATAGCGATTCTTTCTTTTATAGGGTAGTTTTGGGTAAATCTATTTATCATCCACTCCCCATATCGTGCGATTTATGCCGAAACTGCCCCGCAACCAAAAGGTGACAAACTTTGTGAAAGGGTCTATAAAATATCATTTTCTGAAAAGGTTGTCACTCGCAGACAAACAAACCGAGATACCCCGACCGAGCGGACAATCCCTATTTTTCACCCCTCCCCATTTTCGGATGGAAAACCGAATTTTTTACTTACTATTTAATAGGATTCCACATAAAACAGACCACCCCCTATTTATGCCCGAAACCATATAACAGCATAGAATTATCGGAATTATATAGAATCGGAAAGCTATTCTTACATGGAGATATGCCGCCCTGTTTAGTTGGTTATGAATGGAGTTATCTTTTTACAAGTAATGGGGAATAACTCTAAACTTTACAGACCATGAAAACATTAAATGAAAGGGCGACAGAAATTCTGCAAGCCTTGTTAGCCGTGCGGGCTTACAGAATCGACCACGGAAACGGAGTTTACACACGCTTACGTGCCGCAATGATTGGGCGCAATGGAAAGTACAACCTTATTTCGCTGGTAGAATACTACGAATCCAAAGGTAAACTTGCGCAGAATACAGAAATGAATTTTGCATTTGACACAAGTACAAAGCAGTTTATCCCGTACTATTACTGCAACAAAACTCTCCGCATTGAATCGCATAGTGCGTACCCGACTGAAAACGGAATGGAGAATTGCGCCGAGGAACGACAGGCAGACCACACAAATTTTGCAAACCGATGGCTAATACGCATGAACTCGCAAAAACCGATTATATGAATGCGCAACGAATAGTACAGAATTGTGTTTTGAAGAATCAAAGCACAGTTATCGAGGAAATGATACGGGCAAACCTTATTTCCGAAGAATATCTTTATCCGTTCGCGGATGATGTTATGGAATGGTGGCTGATTGATTCATGGCTGGCCGAACGACTGAAAGCGCAAGGCGAGGTTATCATCGAGGAATACGGTTGCTACTGGTGGGGCAGACAATCCAGCGGACAGGCGATTTACATGGACGGCGTAATACAAGAAATCTGCGGGGACGATTAACCCAACTTACAACTAACAAAGTTTCGATTCCATACTCCCTGCTATTGGATAGAAACTTTGTTTTTCAGAAATTTGATACGGCAACAATCCCGAAAAGCGGGATAAGGTCATTGCGTTTTCAGAATATGTTTTTTACCTTTGTGGATGACATATTGAAATTTACGGAAGCGTAAGTTTATTCTCGGATAGTGAACGTAGGAAATTCATTGAACATGAGAATAGGCAGACCTTATCTCCCGTCATATCCTTTACGGATACGGCGCGGGGTTGTTGCTTATTTGAATGTTCGGGCAATCCTACGGCCTACTATCCTCAAATGAGCTTTCAGCCCTGCGCTTTCTCTTTTAATTATTGCCGTTACGGGGGCTGGAACGGCGGGAAATTATAATGGAAACGCCTGTTAGCACCCAATGGATTGATCAATATTTGGGAATTTCGGATATTGATAATCCGAGTTTCGAGGAAGTTCGTAATTTCATGATCTTATGGAATCTATTCGAATCCTTATTATTTCAAGGGTCATATTCCAATCTAAAAGCGATTCACAAAAGCCAATCACTACAATTGGATAAACAGTTGATTACTGACACTATTACATATTTTAGAAATCGCTACATAGCCAATAATGCAACAACTCCTTACTATGCCAATTTACGATTGAGACACAATGATAATGAACCTTTGATTAAAGATGTACTATTGGGCAAAATAAATAATGAAAGTGAAACGGTTTTAGCTATCATTATTATTATTTATCGATACCGTAATAATTTGTTTCATGGGAACAAAGCAGTTGTTTCATGGATAGCTCAAAAAGATAATTTCATTCATGCAAATAGATTTCTTATAGCTTGTTTAGAATCAAAATAAAAGCACTAATAGCAACTAACATAAAACTACTTATCATGAAAAAGCTACTGACACTTTTATGGCTTGGCATTTTTTCTCATCTTGCAGCGTTTACTCAAATTCCTGATGACTTGGGAATATTCGATGGAAATAAGGCGTCCCTTGATGTTATGCCTTCTTTTCAAGGCGGAGATTTAGACACTTTCCGCAAATGGGTAAATGCCAATGTTGTCTATCCTCAATTAGCTTTAGAGAATGGCATATCGGGACGCGTAGTCACATCTTTTGTTATTGAGAAAGATGGCAGTCTAAGTAATATCGAGATTATTCAATCTCCAGATAAGATATTGTCGGCAGAAGTTATGCGAGTTTTGCTATTGGCGCCAGCGTGGACTCCTGGCACACAAAAAGGCAAAGTTGTACGAGTTAGATACACACTCCCATGTGATTTCTCTTTCTCCGATGATGCACCTTCAACCGAGAATGAACAAAAGACCCCAAAGACCCCAAACTTTGATAAAGGAATTGAAAACTACAAACAAGAAAAATATTCCGAAGCGATTGAATATTTCTTACATTCATTGGGGACTGAAAAACATGAAATAGGGCTTGTTTACATATATTTATCTTTTTCATATTATCATTTGAGCAAAATGGATGATGCTTATGGATTTGCGAATAGAGCAGTAAAATATTTCACCCCTATCTCCGAATATTTAGCAAATTATAAAGATGCGATATTAGACGCTCTTTATCTTAAAGCTAATTTTGATTTCGATTACAGCCAGCAACGGGAAAATTGGAAACCTTACGCTTTGTCAGCAGTAAATAATTATCAACTAATTATAGCAAATTTTACAGATAGTCTGGATGCCAAAGTTTTTCAAGAAATTAATATGCGTTGTGGTGGGCTCAAATACATACTTGGGCAATCTGACTATAGGAAATATCTTCAAAATGGCGGAGCCGAAGGCCAAGAAATGTTGCAGAAAATAATAAAAACACAACAAAATCCGACAAGTACCAACGCTAAAAAATCAACACAGCTCATTAAAGATAAAAGTTTTAAAATAGAATAAAACCATGAAGATTACAAAATATTTTGCAGTAATTGGATGCATCCTAATATTATCTTCCTGCTCGATAAAGAATACAATTCAAGATGCAGAGAAAGCCGTTTTTACCGTCTATACATACGATAAGTTCGGGGCTCCAAGCGGTACAGGAACAGGCTTTTTTATTGATGATGAAGGTACGGCTTTTACTAATTATCATGTTTTGGACGGGGCGGTAAAGGCATATATCGAAACAATAGACGGGCACTCTTATGAAATTAAAGATATTTTAATGTCCGATAAAAATAAAGATATTGTCAAATTTACGATAAACAACCCCGACAATGTAGATTTGCCTAATTTGTCCTTACATCGGGGCAATTACGAAAAAGGAGATGAAATTATTGTGATAGGTAGCCCTCTTGATTTAACTAATTCAGTAACGACGGGCATTATATCCGCATTACGAACCGACAGGTCTCATGGAGATGTTATCCAAATTTCAGCACCTATTTCGCCAGGAAATAGCGGAAGTCCTGTCCTTACAAAGAACGGTAAAGTTATTGGCATTGCAACTTTTAATCGAGTTGGAGGACAGAACTTGAATTTTGCTGTTGCCACAAAAAATGTAGATGAACTTTCATCTAATGACTTTGAAAAAGAAAACAGAAAATTCAATTTAAAAGACGATTTTGTTATCCTTAATCTTCCAAGTGACAATGGGTCTGACATTATCTTAAATGCTATCGAATTTGGTAAAAACCAAACAACGGCCTATTTTACATTTATCAACATGAACCTTATGTACGGAGACGCAGTAACAATATGGAATGAATTATATAAGGATGAAAACGACCACGGATTCTGCATTAAAGATCAAGCTGGCGATAAAAAATATTATATCGTTTCATCATCAATAGGAGCGAATAAAGCCAATGGAGCGGATGTCCCTCTTTGTGACTCTTATCAATTCCAAGTCTATTTTCCTACTATAAAGAATAAACTCGAAAGAATAGACATTTTCAATGGAGACGATTCTCGCTCTTGGAGATTTACAGATATAGATTTGAATTACTATCGAAATAATCTATCTGTAGATATGAATCTATACAAAAAATTATATGCAATGTCCCAAATGAAAGAAGGCGAATTGGGTGGTGCATATCAAATGTTCCAAGAAATACTGAATGATAATCCAACAGACGTTGATTGCTTGAACGGATTAGGACTTATCTCATATATTGCGAATAATCAAATGGATGCTATGTCCTATTTTGATACAGCCATAGAAGAAAATCCTTTAAATGTACTTTCTTATTTGAATCGTTTTGCTATCTCGGAAGCAAAAAAAGATTATCAATCTGCATTGACAGATATTTCTAAAGCCATTGAAATAGATCCTGCTCAACCCGATTATTACTATCATCGAGCTATGACATATTGCAAACTAAATAATTATATATCGGCATTAACTGATATGGATCAACTTATATCATCTAATGATTTCAAAAAAGACGCTTACGTTTATTATCTTCGAGCTATGATTTACATTGAAATGGATGATAAGAAAGCGGCAAGCAAAGATATTTATACCAGTTTTCAGTTAACAGATGATGAAGAGTTGGAAAAGGAGTTAAAGGAAATGTGGAAATATTGCGGAAACTAAAATCCGCATAAAGCAATGAAGTGACAGACTTTGTGAAAAGGTTAGTCTATAAGACCCTTTTGCAGAGTTTGTCA
>OGQY01002335.1_pt1 | contig 11437 bp, 32 predicted proteins | sample 1553361 | NCBI WGS metagenome assembly OGQY01 (sample SAMEA2579963, study PRJEB22360) | human gut metagenome | reverse complement strand
CCCGTATTTACCGGGTTGAAATACGATAGCCAATGGACACACAATATTACACGACAACCACGTCAACCTCTGTGCTTGCACTGGAAGAGTACCAGGACATTCCCAGCGAGCACATCAACGGTGATCGGGATAAATTCTCGGAGGTTGCCTCAAGGCTGGTCGACATAGACCTGAAGCTGATATACCATGCTTTCCGGGAGGCTATCAGGAAAGATCGTCGTGGTGATGAAGACGGTCGGGTCTATACGGTTGCATACAAAATCTACGACATTCAGGCGAGGCATCACTATATGCCTGTTTATGAACGCCGATACGATGTCTTCGCCGGATGTTTCGAGGAGGTGCAAACCGGGTGCGAAGACAGCATCGAGGTTATTAATGTCACCGATATTGACGGTCGGATATGGCCAGGGCATATGGCCCGGTTGAAAAATTACGCAAAACGAAACAATTTATAACAATGGGAATCTATAGCAAACTGCTGGAAATCCAGAGGAGCGTCAGGGCATTGCTTCCGAATGCTGATGGAAATAATTACAAGTACATCAGCGGTTCGAAAGTACTTGGCATCGTCCGTCCCAAGATGGACGCACTCGGTGTGATCCTCAAAACGGAGGTTCTCGACATCACAAATATCCGTCAGGATTATACCGTAGGCCGGGATCAGCGACCTAAATCCGAAATCCTATCGAGTGTAAAGATGCGTTTCACTTGGATTGACGTGGAATCCGGAGAGAAGGATGTATGCGAATGGAGCGCCAACGGTCAGAATGATTGGGACAAAGGTGTAGGCTCGGCAATGACCTACGGGGAGCGTTATTTCATTCTCAAATACTTTCATATAGCCACTGATGAAGATGACATAGACCGGCTGCCTCGGCATGAGGATGTCGGCCCGGCTTCCAAGCCTACGCTTACTGACGAATTGCTGACTTTGGACTTGTTCGAAGAGATAATCAAGGCTAAGGAAAACGCCAAAGGAGCCAATAAGCGATTCTCATTAGCCGGGTTCTTGGAGTCCAAGTATATCGTCGATCAAGAAATGCTTCCGAAAGTCAATGTCAAAGTTACCGAATACTACAATTTAACGAGGGAAAATAAAGCATGAATCAGCAGATAACACTATTCGGAGATACGGCATCCATTGCCGATCTCGCGGGCAGGGCCATCAGCGCCGTCGTAAATGGCGACATCAGCCCTATCGAGGCGCATATCCAGATCAGCCGCATGGAGAATGCGATCAAGCAATTCAAGGACGATACGCAGGTGCGTGATATCACACTCCGCGAACTGTCTAAATATGGCAAATCGCACCAGTTCGGGGACTGCCGGCTGGAGGAGGCCGAATCGGGCGTAAAATACGACTATTCTATGTGCGGCGACAGTAAACTGCGAGATATGTATGAAACGCTTGAAGCTTTAAAAGTGGACATCAAAGAGCGGGAGATGATGCTGCGCAGTATGCCTGCATCGGGCTTGGCGGATCCGGAGACGGGGGAAGTGTTGTTCCCGCCCGCCAGGTCGAGCAAGACTATTATCAAGACTACTTTTAAAAAACCACTGCAATGAATGTATCCAATTCCGATATGCGCAGGGTGATTCGGGCGATTGATATGCTTCGTCCGCTCCCTGAACAATCCACGCGCGAGTGGGATGCCATCCGCAGGTTAAAAATATTCGCCAAAAAACAACAACGAAAATATGGTAAACAAGGTCATCATCATCGGGAATGTAGGTTCTGATCCCGAAGTTCGTGTATTGGACGGGGGCGCCAAGGTTGCCAGCCTGAGTGTGGCGACGACCGACCGTTACACCGACAGGCAAACAAAAACCGTAAAGGAGATAACGGAGTGGCATCATGTGGTGGCGTGGCGCAATACCGCGGATATCGTGGATAAATACGTGAAGAAGGGGGCGCAGATTTACGTCGAAGGTCGGTTGCGAACCCGCGACTATACCGACCGAGATAGCATCAAACGATACATCACGGAGATCATGGCCGATACGGTCAGGATTTTGGGGCGCAGGGAATCCCAGGCTTCATGCACTTCTACTACCTCCCAAATGCAATCTGCCCCCGACGATCTTCCCTTCTAAGCCATGGATACATCTGAACTTAAAGAGATCGAGGAAATGCAGCTCTTCATTGAAGCAGAACCGCCTACTGAACCGCAGGCAATTTCACAGCGCATGTCAGAACTGAGTGTGCGTATGGCGCGTAGCGGCTATCTCCTGTCGAAGGCGAAATACGAACAGGAGCTGGCGATGCTGAAAGCCTCCCGGCTGAAAGACCTGATACCTCTGGCGCCGAGTATCCAAAAAGAAATACTTCGGGCGTCCTGTGCCGAAGAGAACAAGGTCGTTAACATGCTCGACAGGATCAACCGCACGTGTGTCCATCAAGTAGACATACTACGTACGCAACTGAGTTTCGAGAAGGAGCAGATGCGCCAAATAGGCTATAACGCATGACAGATTTAGAACGGGAATACGACCGTGTTTTCAGCCTTTTTATACGTCATCGAGACTGTCCGGGTGGGCGAGGTTTCTGCATCACCTGCGGGGCGCTCATAGCGCCTGAAACATGCGATTGCGGGCACTATATAGACCGAGCTCACAGGTCTACGAGATGGGACGAAAGGAATTGTCACGCCCAATGCAGGGTTTGCAACAGGCATTCTGCTGGTCGCATTGGAGTTTACCGCCAAGTACTGATCCGAAAATACGGACTTGCAGTCGTTGAAGAACTTGAACGCAGTAAGCACAGCGTATTCAAAATGTCGAGGTCGGAGATGTCCGATAAGATCAATTATTACAAACGATTAATTCGCAATGTGTAACACTTCAAATAACAGTTGGATTAAGATGTACCGCAGCTTCCTCGATTGGGAGTGGTATCCGGATACGAACTGCGTACGGCTGGCATTGCATTTTATTTTGAAGGCAAATTACCAGCCGAAGAAATGGCAGGGGACAGTAATCGATCGCGGGCAACTGGTTACGAGTAGAGGGCAGTTGGCCGAAGAGACCGGATTATCGCAGATGCAAGTGCGTACTACATTGGACAAGTTACAGAAGGCTGGGTTCTTAACCAAGTGTACAACGAGTAAGTATACCATTGTAACTATTTGTAATTATGATTACTACCAACAAAAACAAGATGGTTGCGATGATGGTGAACAACCAACAGATAACCAACAAATAACCAGCGAACAACCAACAGATAACCAACAAATAACCACAACTAAAGAATATAAGAAAGAAAGAATAGAAGAATATACACACACACTGGTAGATACTAAAAAGGGGGTTGTAGGGGGAAAAGAAAAAGAGGCCGCGGAACTCATAGGATGGATCGCCACGAACGCGCCATGTATTGCTTCAATGCCAGAGCCTATAACCGTGGCACAGGCCGTATGGCTGTTGCAGGACTACAACGTGAAAGATATTCGCCGATTAATAGCTACCATGCAAAGCAAGCAGGCACACCTCAAACACACGAATGCCTATACGGCTTTTGTCAGTTACGCAAAACTCGACAAGGCGCTTAAGGATGGCCGGCCGCCAAGTGTGCAATCTGGGGAAAAGTATTATACACGGGATGAAGCAATGGCCTACATTCGATTCCGTCGTTTGGGCGGCTCTCTTAAAGATAATTTCACTCTTGAGGATGTGAATGGGCAGTATTTGTGGCGCTTGAAAGCCCCAGTCCCCTCAGTTAACCTTTAACGAACGATAACTATGAAAACTACATCGGACATCAACGCCCTGATCAACGAAAACATTGCGGCGATCAACCGGTTAAAACACGACTATGACACTGGTAAATTCTTCACCCGGGAATCCCAGGCGCGGGCCTACAAGGCATTGCGGAAAAAAATCGGCAAGCACAACGACGAAATACGCCACCTTAGGCGCCTACTTATTTTTATCGAAAGCACATCGGAAGAAGGTATCTGCATGATGCGAGGCAGATTGCAACGCGAAATACAGGCAGCCACAGTCACAGCGCACAGGCTTTGCGACCCAGAAGATGTTGGCAAAAACCAGGATCAGATACGGGAACACCTGTCCAATGCTTGCGTTCCCTTGAAAAAGAAACAACTGGCCGAGCTTGAATTTATTCTGAAATAAGCGATATTAAAACTATGACAGATCAAGTAACAAGCATTGAGCAGTCGAAGCGGCTGATCGAGTTGGGAGTGCCCGCAGATAAGGCGAGCATGGTGTGGGAATTGGCTCATGGTGCAGCGGGCGAAATAAACTACGAGCTCAAAATTTGGCAGGAGTGTAAGCTGGATAAGATTCTGGCCTATCAAGAATTTCCCGAATCTTTTATCCCCGCCTTTACGGTCGCCGACCTGCTGGGGATGATTCCAGCTGAAATAACATACGGGAGATTGTATGTATCCCACCCGAAAATTCCAAGCGTCAAAAACGATTTTAATGTGTTTTACAAGAGGGTGGGACGCGAAAAGGGAGCTATCAAATCTTTTAGGCATCCTAATTTAACATGCGCCTGTGTTATGATGGTAGAATGGCTTTTGTCTAACGGCTATAAACTGAACATATGAAACTGCCTATCGAAGTTCACAACAAATTGATCCCGTTCAAGGGGTTCAGCTGGGTAACATGGGTAGTGTTTGCGTTCACACGCAAAACGAGAGGATGGCATATGGACGAGACTACGCGCCGCCACGAAGGAATCCACTGCGCCCAGCAGATCGAACTGACCGTGCTGTTCGCGGCAATCCTCCTGCCCGTCGCCATCAGCTACTCGTTCGCGTGGTGGGGCTGGGTGCTTACGGTGGTCGGCATTCTCTTCGCCGGATGGATTTGCTACGGCATTTCGTGGCTGATCGAAGTGATTATCCCGCCTTATCCGGGCGCATACTACTACACCTGCTTTGAGACCGAGGCATACAACCATGAGGATGATCCGGACTACTTGAAGCGGCGCATACCGTTCTGGGGCTGGATTTCCTGTATACCTAATCGGAAAGTTAAACACAAAAAAACTAATTTATGAATACAGAAACGATGTTTTCATCTAAGACCGATTTATGGGCTACACCACAGGATTTCTATGATAAACTCAATAGTGAATTTAATTTTACACTTGATCCTTGCGCCACCCCGCATAATGCTAAGTGTGTTAAATTCTACACCAAAGAGCAGGACGGGCTCCGACAAGATTGGGGCGGGAATACTGTTTTTTGCAATCCGCCATACGGTCGGGATATATACGCATGGGTTCGTAAATGCTGCATGGAGGCACAAAAAATTAACACAATAGTTGTAATGTTGATTCCGGCGCGTACAGATACTCGATATTTTCACGAATTTATTTACCACAAAGCACGGGAAATTAGATTTATAAAGGGGAGGCTAAAATTCGGGGGCCAAAAAAATAGTGCTCCGTTCCCGTCAATGGTGGTTGTATTTTAATCCATAAACTGTTTTAAAATTTAAGCACAAAGATAACCAACCATGAAAAGCGAAAAAGCAAGGGAATTTATCGACGGGTGCATAAACAACCTTACAGTTGATATGCCTGACCACGTTGAAATGCGGTTGAGATTGGCAATGACCCACACAGCCGAACTTGCCGAGCAGGAGGCCGAGGAGCGGATGCGCGAGAAAGCAATAGAGGCGCATAGAAAAGTCTGCTTCTTTCGAAATTACAAAGACAATACTTGCGCAAATACGGCAACTGAATGCGGCGAACATAGCTGCTATTACATGAATTATCTTATCCAAAAACTGACCAAGAAATGAAAACCATTGAGGAAAGAGCAAAAGCCTTTTGCGAAAATAACATCTGCGTAGATTGCGTAGATCGAAAGAATTGCGACCGGGGGTGTGTGGGATGCTCTATTTCTACCTACTCCGCCCTTGAATGGCTTATCCAGTTCGGAAAATCCGAACATGCAGAGCTGACGCGCTGGCACGACCCGAAAGAGGAGTTGCCGGAAGAATGTAGAGATGTTGAAGTCAAAACGGATAAAGGAAAGGTGTCGGTTTGCAACATGGATTTAGATGAGCTGGGTCACCGTTTTTGGAATGTAAGCCGTACAAATTATATGATTCCAGATGCGAATATCCTCGGCTGGCGGGAGATTCACGAATAAGACAGAGTTATGAAAACAGAGAAAACAGCGGCCGAAAGGCGAAAGGAATTGGCGACCCTCTTGTTTTGCCAAAGTTATCTATACTATCACGATATGCTGTCCTCGGCCGAATCTAAGAGGGTATGTAAAAGGATATCGGCCTTTCAGGATAAGCACCGAATCGCTATCACGCGGGAGCAGATCGACAGTGTGGAAATTAAATACCAAGACGAACTATGAAAGGATACAGAATCAAAGTAGTGGCGCAGATAACCATTAACGTCACCAAAGAGGAGTTCGACGAGGACGATTCCGTAGGAATAGGATTCAACAAATTTAATGCGGTAATGTATGCGAAAGGATGCCTTGTCGAACGGCTACGGAATAACCCCAATGTGGGGAGTGTGAAGGTTGAGGAATTCGAGTACGAATAAATTATGACACCTAAGGAACTTTACGACTGGGCGGTCGAGCATGGAGCCCAGGATTACGATATTTTAGTTGATGGTGATGCGATAGATTATCTGCTGCCGGAGATTGATGGACGACTTAAAATAATAGAAATCATACGATGATGAAACGAGAACTCACACTGACCGACATTGCGGGGTATTTGGATCATCCCCTGCTTGGGCAACATCCTACGGGCGCAATTTGTTGGATAGACGTTGAATTTATAGCCCAGCACGGAATCTCGCTCGCGAGGTATAAACCCGTCCTGCGTCCGATATCCGATCTGTACGTGGAGATCACCGAGCGCGGTTACAACGACAGGAAGCCGTTCGTGCCGCTGGTGGAGTTTGCAAAAGTGAGATACCCTTATTTAACATCGCGTCGATTTATCACTGATACAAAGTATGTCGAATGCGCTGAAAACGATTCAAGCGGCTGGGGAAAGTGGAAAATGTATGAATTGGAACTGGAGAGCATGTCTGTTGATGAATTAGACCTCCTCCACCGCCTGCATTTAGACTATCGAGACCTAATCGGCGCCGGGCTGGCCGTCAGCGTTCACGATTTACCCACAAATCCCTATGAGACATGAAAAAAATAACCGATTATGATCGTGGCTATTGGATAGCCGTGCAAAATGCTGCCTCCTTTGATTTACAGGCGGATAGACAAGCAGTGAAGGCATTGATTAGAGATGCTGGATTTGACCGAGATACTTGCCTAAAACTAATGGAGGAAAATGATTTTAATGCTGAAATAATCCATCCAGTAGTGGATGAAATGTATCCAGAAAAATGAAAACCAAACTACTGCGCCGACTGAGGCGGGAGGGGCGTTGTCAGATAAATATCTATTCAGTTCGTAAGGATATGGATGGGACGGTTGTTGGCATGAGCTATGGGTGTAGTTCGGATGAATATGCGCATCTATGGCATTTTGCAATGTCCCCCGATGATCTTAAAGAAGAGGCTGCGAGGATATACATGAATCTCCGCGTTGCGGAGCTAAAACGGAAGAGAAAATGAAGAATGAAATTATAGCGTGGGCGTTGCTTTCAATCCTCGGAATCGTTACTGTTTGGCTTATGTATCGCGCCGTGGAAATACACGAACGGCTCAGAAAATCAATTGAGGAACTCAAAAAAGAAATAGAATCCCATGAAAACAGGAATCGAACTGATTGCAGAAAGGCAAAGTAAGCTATTGGTGTCAAGCGGGCGGTTGGGAGACATAGGCAGGATGATTATACGCGCAGAAATGCTGATTGAATTTCAAACCAGACCATCCCAAAAGGACGAAGCAATCAGATTACTCGCCGAGGCTGGCGCCCTTATCGCCGCCGAGATCGACAGAATTAACAACCTCAAACAAGAATAGTTATGCGAGATGGTAAATTCAGAGGCAAGCGCCTCGACAATAGGAAGTGGGAGTATGGAGATTTGATTGAAAATCAAGGGAGGTTCTTCATTTACCACGCAACGAGTGAGACCACGATTGAAGATAACGATGACGGCCGTATCGTCGTCGCTGCGGTAGAAGTAGATCCTAACACCGTCGGCCAGTACACGGGGCTGCAAGACATGAACGGCAAGGATATTTGGAAGGACGACATAATGTGTATTCCCGAAACCGACTTCAATGCAGAGATAGTTGGTAGGGTTCTTTATGAAGATGGTGAGTATTATATCATACCCTTTAACGGGGGCCATCTTTGGGGGTTGCACTGGTCACTTCGGAAGCATGATGCAAAGCTCATCGGCAATATTCACGACAACCCGGAATTACTTAAAACTGAATAACCATGCAGAAGGCATTTTTTAACGACCGATACCAGCAGACAGATGCGGTTATCGAGGGACGCAAGACCATGGCGAGGCAAATTATGGCTGGGATCGACTTTCCGGTCAACATGGTTATGGGGCGCGTCCTCCCCGACAAAGATGGGAAAATATATGCAGTTGCCAATGGGGAGAATATCATCGTGAAATTGCGCTACAAGGTCGGCGAGGTCGTGGCGCAGTGTTATTACAATGCGTTTTCGTCAAGATGTGACATCCCTGTATATGGCGCGGATAGAACACCGGGCTGGCTAAATAAACTGTTTGTGCGAGCGGATTTGATGCCCCACCAAATTCGCATCACCGGAATCAGTTGCGAGCGCTTGCAGGATATTTCGGATGCGGATTGCATGAAAGAGGGGGGGGGGCGCGTGGAGTTTGCGAAGAATGGAATGCCGATGTATTATTATTTCGACATTAAACGATGGAGGCAGGTATGGTTTGACACTCCCCGCGAAGCCTTCGCCGCGCTTATCGACAAGGTGTCCGGCCGTGGAACATGGGATCGGAACCCGTGGGTGGTGGTTTACGAATTCGAATTGGTGAAATGAGCGATTTGATCTGTCAAATAGTCACCCGTAAAATATATGCTTACGTGGCTGAGATATGCGGGGCGCCCACGTTTTGGGATGGCAAGTGGTGTCTTATGGTTTATGTACTTTGGCGGGATAATGGATGCCCAATACGCGAAGGAATGGTATTAAAGTTCGACACTAAAGAAGAGGCGGAACGGGTGAAAATCGGGACGATAGCGAAGAGTAAAACACTTTTCGAATTAGTAAAATAGCAATGAGATGGCTTACTATATTACAGAACCTTTAGGTGGCAGCGATGATGTAGTTGTGTCGGTTTATAAGAATACGGGCGAATATGTTGGGAATATCATTGTTGACAGATATAAATGGAGGATGTCATCCGACGAGGATAGAGATGATATTATTCGAAAGTGTTTGGGTGATAAGAAGTGGAGCTTTTGTGAAATAGCGAGATTCTCGCAAAATCTCGAAAAACTGAAATAACTAAGATACTAACTATGATAGCAATGACTTGGTATAATACCGTGGCAGTAGTGGTGTATATCCTTCTATTGTTTTGGGCGAAAAATATCTACGATCGGCCGTGGCGCGATTACGACGTTGACGGCTTACTTTTATCAATTTCATGGATAAATGTAACGTTGGTGTTTACCCTTTTGTGGGGATGTTTATTTTGGTGGTAAATTTAATAAAACTGAATAGCATGAAGAATTTCGATTTAGCAGCCGCCAAAGCAGGGGCGCCGGTGTGCACGAGGGACGGAAGGAGCGCCAGAATTATATGTACTGATTGTAGGGGCGTGGATTCAGTATTGGCATTGGTGGATTATGGGGCATCCGAAAGCTTAAAGGGCTATAAACCGACAGGAAATTATGGCGGCCCTGACTATTTAGACCTGATGATGCGCGACGACGACTATTTGGAGAAGCTGGCGCGGGGAGAGTACGGGAACCATATCGAGGATAAGTTCGAAAAGGCTGATCCGACTATTAAGGAAAACTTAACAGTTGACCGGGAGTACTGGCGGAGGGTGTATGCCGGGCAGATGATGGCAGCTGCGTTTCCTGTGCTTGTCTATACTGACTGGCAGGCAAAAGGCGAGTACGCAAACATACCAGCTGAAACACTGATTGCTCGTCAGGCTATCGACTTCGCCGATGTCCTCCTTGAAGAGCTGGAGAAAACGGAGAAGAAATTATGAAAAAGCAATATAATGAAAGGCCAACAACCATAATAGTTTGGCTGGTCGTAATACTGGCAATAATAGTTATGATCGCCTTTACCGGAATCAAGCCGGCAATGTAAAGGGCTCCCTGATCCGGAGCCCTTTGCGTTTGTGGCGCTCTCAAGCCCCACCTTTGACACATCACTCCAAAGGTAGCAACTTATTTCGATAAAAGCAAATGGGGAGAAGGGCGGAAGGGCGGCCAACTATCGCCGACTATACGGTATGGACAAATGAACTGAGCCGGGAAGAACTGATGATAATTATACACGGCATATGCAATCATCGGATCAACCAAGCGAAGAGGAAGCTCCAGTTTTTGCGTGCGCAGCGCGACAGGCGCCGAGCCACGCGGGGTAAATACAGGGAACCGAATCCGCCTATTTCGTGGCGGAGGTTTAAAACAAAGGAAAGAGATCATATTGACGGACGGCAACAGGAGTTGCCATTTTAAATAATTAGGTGGATATGGAACAAGATATTTATGAAGAATTAAAGAGTATAAAGCAGTATCTATTGTTGGGAGCTAAAAGCGCCTTAAATATGGATGATGCAGCTTTACTTACCGGGTTGTCAAAATCTCGCTTATATTGTCTCGTCAGTAAAAAACAAGTTCCTCATTATAAAAAAGGCAAATCAACCTACTTTAACAAAAAAGAATTAGAAAACTGGATGCTTCAAATTAGAGTGTCTACGGATGAGGAGGTAGAGCAACAAGCTGCACAATATGTATATAATAAAAATTGAGTATATTTGTTGTGCGAGATTTGTGTAGCAAAGGGGCTGTTTTATGCTTTTTGTTACTCGTTTGTTACCTGATTTCCCAAGATATAACCTAAGTGTTTGATTTCCATTGTATATAATATATTATCGACAAAAATATCTACGATTTGCTTATCTTTGGATGAATGGCTAATAAAAATTTTCTTATGTGATTCTTCGCTCATATTTTTATTCATCATTTATCGAATTTAAACCATCATTTCACAAAGATATGAATTAATTGAAGAGATTATATTAACAATTGCAAATAGTTCCCACAGAATCCCGTTAACGGGAATTTCACTACCTCGTCCCGTCCGTCGGGCGTGGTGTATTGGAATAGGATTGTATCGGCTTTCACGTGGTAGTCAAACAAATTCACCTTTTCGCCCGTTCCCTCAATTTGTGCCTCGTTAGCCGTCATTGTGCCGATTATTCCGTCCATATCTTCGAGTTCGCACTTTCATCCGAATATGTATTGTCGGTTCTTTGTTAGGACAATTTCGACGGGCTT
>OGQY01002324.1_pt1 | contig 11475 bp, 9 predicted proteins | sample 1553361 | NCBI WGS metagenome assembly OGQY01 (sample SAMEA2579963, study PRJEB22360) | human gut metagenome | reverse complement strand
GCTATCGCGGGCCTGCCGGTGTACGAGCGGGAGCTGTTCTACCGGAAGTATTACTACTGCCAGTCCACCGCCCAGATGGCCGCCGAGCTGAGCCTGACGGAACGGGCCGTGGAGGGCCGCTTGTATCGCCTGCGGCAGACCCTGCGCCAACAGCTGGGAGGTGATCTCTATGACTGACGAACGCCGCTTTGACGATCTGCTCCGTGAGGATGCCGCCGCCCTGCCGCCGCCCGCCGCCGGCGAGATCAATCCCTGGAGCATGGCCATGACCCGGGTGCTCTGGGGTCTGGGTCTGATCACCATTACCCTGAATTTCCTGTATCTGGATGTGATCCTGCCCGCCGTCGGCGGCCTGCTGCTGGTGCTGGGCTTCTGTACGCTGCGGCGCGAAAACACGCCCCTCCGCTGGTGCTATATCCTCTCTCTGGCCTCTCTGGCCGTCCGCGGCGCGTGTATCGTCCTCGCCGCCCTGCCTGTGGAGACGGGGCTTGCACCGGCCTATGTCAATATCGCCCTGCTGCAGGTGCTGTATGTCTGCCTGTGGCGGGGTATGGTGGGTGTCTCCCGCGCCGCTGGGGAGGAAAAGCCCGCGGCCACCGCCGCCGGTGCCATGGCGGTGTTCTACGCTGTCCTTACGGTCCTGGCGCTCATCGGCGTGGAGGGCTGGCTGCTGGTCCTGCCGATGCTGGTGCTCTACATCCTCCTGCTCCGCAGCATGGTCAGATTGTCCCGTTCTCTGGCCGATACCGGCTACGCCATCACCGCCGCCCCTGTCCGCCTTCCGGATGCCGCGGTGCTGTGGGGCGGCCTGGGTGTGCTGCTGGCGGCGGTGCTGCTGGCCATGTTCCTGGGCCAGCGGTATCCCATGGACTGGCATGCCCGCGATGACGCGCCCCAGGACGAGACGATCCGCCAGCAGCTGCTGGCAAAGGGCTTCCCGTCCTACGTCCTCGATGACCTGACCGCCGAAGAGGTCTCCCGTATGGCCGGTGCCGTAAGGGTCTACCGTCAGGTGGAACGCCTGTACAGCGATACGGACTACCGCACCATCACCACCACCCACTATATGAGCGACCCGGACCGTCCGCTGGTCTTTGACCGTACCATCACCGACGTGGATGGAGAGGGGGAGCGCCACTATACCTACGTCTACCGTGTCTATGATACGCTGGAGCAGACCATGACCCATGTGGCCGTGGAATTGCCGGAGGAGGACGGTGTCCGCCGCTATATCTATATCCACCACCTGACCTACGCCGCCCCGCCCAGCCCCTACACCGAGATGCTGGAACTGTGGCCGGCGTGGCAGACGCAGGGCGACTGGTTCCCCGGCGGCCATGTCAGCGGCCGCGTCCTCTGCGAGAGAAACGGCACGGCGCAGGCCGCCGCCTTCCACACGCTGAAGAGCGGTAGCCAACAGGTCAGCGACCTCTTCGGCACCCGCCAGACCCAGCGGATCACCGCCGGCTGGTCCTTTCCCCGCGGCGTCGAAAGCCCCCGCGCCTACGTTTTCTACGACGCCCTCCGCGGCCAGGACGGTTGGGTCATCGAGAGCTGGGCCAACTACGTCTGCCAGACCGCCCCGGTCTACCCCTTCCGTGACGCCGCCGCCCTCTGGCACAGCTACGGCAGCGACGCCTACTCCCTCCGCCAGACCGCCCTTCAGGTATTCGACGGATAAGCACAAAAAGCAGCCCCTCCGGCCAAGGCCGGAGGGGCTGTTCGTATTTTCAGGCACTCCCCCTGGCGGAAGCCGGGGGGAGTGCCTGTGACTTTACTCGGTCATGATCTTTAAAATCACCCGGTCGGTCTCCCGCATGCCCTGCGCGGCCAGCACGCCTACGTTCCGGATGGTGTCCTCCACGTCGTTGCCCAGAATGCCGTCGCCGGGGCGGAAGTTGTTGCCGCCGGCGTACATGTCGTAGCCCAAGATGCCGCAGTCCACGCCCATGGCGATCTTGCTGGCGCAGCTGGCCTTGGCACCGTCGCAAATGCAGCCGGAGATCATGGCCACGGCGTTTTCCAGCGTGTGGCTGATGCCCTCGCAGTCCGCGCCCCGCAGCCACGCGATGCCACAGCCGGCGCCCACACCGGCGCTGACCGCGCCGCAGTAGGCGCTCAGCCGCCCGATGCCGGTCTTCTGGTGTATGGTGATCAGGTCGCTGAGACACACCGCCCGCAGGATGGTGTCGTCATCCGCGCCCATGAGCTTGCCGTATTTCCATACGGGCACCGAGGCGGTGATGCCCTGATTGCCGGAGCCGGACACGATGACCACCGGCATCTCGCAGCCGTTCATCCGTGCGTCCGAGCCGGCGGCCGCCCATGCCCGCGCCTGTGTCGCCCAGTCCTGACTGCTCTCCAGCAGGGTGGAGCCGATGTTGGCGCCCCAGCTGTTTCGCAGCCCCTCGGCGGCGATGGCGGTGTTCTTCTCGATCTGCCGCCCCACGGTGGGGCGTATGTTGTCCAAAGGTACTGTTTCTGCGAATGTGATGATGTCCTGTACGTTGAGGACGGATTTGTCCTGCAGGTTGTCCTCGGCGTTGCCGGTGACGGGCAGCTCCCGCAGGATATTCCCATCCTTTTCCATATAGATGATGTTCGTGTGGTTGTTGGCCACCCGCACGCAGGCGTGGTGCCCCTCCCGCCAGCCGGTGAGCTTGATGTCCAGCAGACACGGCGTTTCGGGACAGGTCACGCGGATGTCGGTGCTGTCCAGATACGTCTGGATTGCAGCCACATCCGCCTCCGTCACGTTGGCGATGACCTGAAGCTCTGCGTCGGCGTCGCCGGCCACTATGCCCACGGCGATGGCGGCGTCGATGCCCCGGCGTCCTCCTGTGTTGGGGACGACCACGGACTTCACATTCTTCAGGATGTTCCCGCTGATCTCAGCCAGGATCTTTTCCGGTTTTCCGCCCAACACCTCGCGCAGTTTTGCGGCACAGTACGCGACGGCGATGGGCTCTGTACACCCTGTGGCCAGCAGGAGCTCCTCCTGCAGTATCGCCGTGTAGGCGGCGATCTTAGAGTCGTTCAGCATCACACATTCTCCTTTGTTCAGTTGTTGTATTCTATCGGCCCTTCGGCCGGATAGCCCTTCTTTACAGTGCGGGCACGTCATCCTCCTGCTGCACCCAGTCCTGCACGTCCACGACCTCAAATTCCGTATCCGTCTTCCGTATGACCACCTTGCTGATACCCGCGTTGATCACCTGCCTGCGGCACATGGCGCAGCTGGTGGCGTCGCCCAGCAGCGCCCCGGTCCGGCCGTCCCTGCCCACCAGATACAGCGTGCTGCCCACCATATCCCGGCGGCTGGCGGAGATGATGGCGTTGGCCTCGGCGTGAACGCTGCGGCACAGCTCGTACCGCTGTCCCCGGGGCACCTGCATGGCCTCTCGTGTGCAGAACCCCATGTCCACGCAGTTCTTCCGTCCCCGCGGCGCGCCGTTGTAGCCCGTGGAGATGATCTCGTCGTTCTTCACGATGATGGCCCCGTATACCCGGCGCAGACAGGTCGCCCGTTCCAGCACCGTCTCCGCAATATCCAGATAGTAGTTTTCCTTGCTGATGCGCCCCATAGCTGCGCCTCCTTGCACTGTATTCTATCAAACATTATAATACATGGCGCCCATCCCTGACAAGCGGCGTTTTTCCCCGCGATACTCGTCGATACGCTGAAATTCCGCACCAAAAACTATGCAAATAGCCGGGTGCCTGCGCTGCGGCAGCATAAAAGGACGGCCTTGCAGCCGTCCTTTTCCCTCCTGCGCGGTCACTCCGCGTTTTTGAATACCGTCTCCGGCGCCGTGATGACCACCCGCGTGTTGTCCGCCACCGACCCGGTGAGGAACGCGTTGCCGCCCACCACCGAGTGCTCGCCGATCACCGTCTCTCCGCCCAGAATGGAGGCGCCGGAGTAGATAGTCACATAGTCGCACACTGTGGGGTGCCGCTTTCCCGGCAGGCTGGCATGGCCCGCCCGGGGGGACAGTGCGCCCAGCGTCACACCCTGATACAGCTTCACATGGCTGCCGATCACCGTCGTCTCGCCGATAACGATGCCTGTGCCGTGGTCGATGAAGAACCACGGCCCGATCTGCGCGCCGGGGTGGATGTCGATACCCGTCCGGCTGTGGGCGTACTCCGTCATCATCCGGGGGATCATGGGAACCTGCCGCAGGTACAGCTCGTGGGCAATGCGGTATACGAAGATGGCGAACAGCCCCGGATAGGCGAAAATGATCTCCTCCTTGTCCGCCGCTGCCGGATCGCCGTCAAACGTGGCCTCAATGTCCGTCATCAGTGTCTGCTGTATGCGGGGCAGCTGCTCCAGTATCTCATGGGTCAGCGCCGCTGCGGCAAAGGCCTGGTCCTCCGGCAGCGCCAGCGCCACCTGTGCCGTCAGCGCCGTCTCGATACGCTCCAGCAGCAGTGCGGCGTAGTTCTCCGGCGGCAGCGCCATCAGCTGCGCGTCACCGAAATATGCCGGGAACAGCAGCCGCCGAAACTCCTTGATGATGCTGATGATGGCACCCCTGTCCGGCAGCCGCAGCTTTTTGCCGTACAACGGCACCGCCGCGTGTGTCATATTTTCCGCCATCGCCTTGGCGATCTCCGCGTTGGAAGTCATAGTCCTTGTCTCCTCTCAAAATAAAACGGCGAAGGATGCGCCCGCATCCTCCGCCGCCTGTGTGTACAGGTATCACGAACCCCTTTACAGGGCCTTCTCAGCAGAAAACGCACAGCGCCCATGGGCACGACAACACACGCCCGCGCAGCAGGCGGACGTACAACAGGCGCAGTTTATGGTGAGCAGCGTGCTGTTCATGCGTTTTCTCCTTCTCCGGAAATCTTACATAACATTATACTGTCCCGTCCCGCGCAAAGTCCATTGTCACCTTTCACAAAAACCATACCATACCGGTGGGAATTTTGCATATTCCCGCCGCCATCCGGTTCCGCCATGTCGGCGGCTGTCAGTTTTCACAAAAATTTAGCGCTTTTAATTGCGAAAGTATGGTCTATCTAACGGTTGACTTCTGTACCCCGCGGCGTTAAGATAACGCCAACATAAAAAACAGCCGACCACCGGCGGAAAGGAGACCCCACATGGCACGTCACATGATGCAGCGCGATATGCTCCATAACGACATGGCCGACAACCATGCCGCTGTCTCCTATTATGCCGGTACCAGCTCCCTCTTTTGGGGCTTTTATTGGTACGCCTATTTTAGCTACCGATACCAATCACCGGCTGCAAAGAACTGATACCGTTTCATCCATTTTCATCCCGAAAATGTTTGTTGAGCGGCTTCGTCTTTCAGACGGAGCCGCTTTTCATTTTACCTTCCCACCCATTTTTCAAAATCAAAGGAGAAGAAAATCATGACTGCAATCATTTCAGCGGCTGTCATCTTCGTGGTGTTCGCCGTAGGAGACATGATCTCCGCGAAAACAAAGGCTATCGTATCCATGCTGCTGGTGGCCTCCGTCGTATTCCTGGCAGGCTTCTGGACCGGTGTTTTCCCCACCACCCTGTTTGCTGACTCCACCCTTCTGAGCATGGCCGGCCTGCTGGTCACCATGCTGCTGGTGCACCTGGGCACCACCATCCGGCTCCGCGACTTCGGCGCCCAGTGGCGCACCGTCATCATCTCCGCCGTGGCCTGCGTCGCCATCTCTGCTGCCGTGTTCTTCATCGGCCAGCTGATCATCGACCGCGGCTTCGCTCTGGTGGGCGCGCCCATTCTCTCCGGCGGCGTTGTCGCCACCCTGACCATGCAGGATATGGCCAACAAAGCCAACCTGCCTGACCTGGCGGTGTTCGCCACCCTGGTCATGTGCGCCCAGGGCTTCGTGGGCTACCCCGTGGCCTCCCTGTGCCTCAAGAGCGAGGCCAAGCGCATCAAGGCCCAGATCGACGCCGGCACGCTCCAGGTGGATGCCGGTGCCGCCGCGGCCCAGAACGCCGCCGCTGCCCGCAAGAAGCTGATCCCCGCCCTGCCCGATAAGTACAACACCCCCAACGCCATTATCGCCAAGGTCATTCTGGTGGCGCTGCTGTCCGTGTGGGTGTCCAGCCTGTTCCACGATGCCGTTAACAAGCTGGTCTGGTGCCTGATCTTCGGTGTGCTCTGCAAGGAGCTGGGCTTCCTGGATGAGGACGCCCTGGGCAAGGCCCACGCCACCGGCATCGTGATGCCCATCATCACCCTGTCCATCTTCACCAATCTGGCCGCTGCTACCCCGGAGATGGTGGGCGGCATGGTGGTGCCCCTGCTGGTCTGCGTGGTCATCGGCACGGCGGCCTTCTCCGTCGTCTCCATCCTCGTGGGCAAGATCTTCGGCTACAGCTGGCAGATGTCCATGGCCATCGGCAGCTCCTGCCTGTTCGGCTTCCCCGGAACGGTCATCATCTCCAACGAGGTCTCTGAGTCCACCGGCACCACCGCCGAGGAAAAGGCCGCCATCAACGCCCAGATCATGCCCAAGATGCTGGTGGCCGGCATGGTCACCGTGTCCATCACCTCCGTACTGGTGGCCGGCGTTATGAGCAGCTGGCTGTAAGGTCCGCCCTCGCGTTTTTGAAAGGAGTTCCTTCAAATGTCTGATATTCGCAGTTACGTTGACAGTATTTTCGATGAGCTGGTGGCCATTCGCCGCGACATCCACGCCCACCCGGAGACGGGTATGCAGGAGGTCCGCACCTCCGCCCTCATCCGCAGTGAGCTGGAGAAAATGGGCGTGGACGAGATCCGGCAGCCTCTGCCCACCGCCGTGGTGGCTTTGATCCACGGCAAGAAGGGCCCCGGCAAGTGCGTGGCGCTCCGCGCCGATATCGACGCCCTGCCCGTTCACGAGGAAACCGGTCTGCCCTTTGCCAGCGAGACCGAGGGCATTATGCACGCCTGCGGCCACGATCTGCACACCACCATGCTTCTGGGCGCCGCAAAGACGCTGTGCCATATGCGCGATCAGTTCGCCGGCACCGTCAAGCTGATCTTCGAGCCCAGCGAGGATCTGATGCCCGGCGGTGCACGGGCCCTGGTGGCCGCCGGGGTCATGGAGAACCCCCATGTGGACGCCATCTTCGGTCAGCACGTCTGCCCCTCTGAGAATGACTCCGTGGGCCGGATGCAGCTGTATAAGGGCTACTTCACCAGCGCGGTGGACCTGTTCCACATCAGCGTTCACGGCAAAAGCGGCCACGGCGCTGCACCCCACACCGCACGGGATGCCATCGCCTGCGCCGGGTATCTCATCACCGTGCTGCAAACCGTGGTCTCCCGCCGCATCGACCCCATGGACACCGCTGTGCTGACGGTGGGCACCATGTCCGGCGGCGACGCCGTCAACATCACCGCCGGCGAAGCGCGGATGGTGGCCGTCCTCCGCAGCTTCAGCGACGTCGGCCGCGACACCGCCATTCAGGAGGTCCGGCGCATCTGCAAGGGCATCGGCATCGCCTTCGACTGCGACATCGAGGTCAATTTGGAGGAGGGCTACGCCCTCCAGTACAACGACCCCGCCATGATCGACCTGGTCAACAAGGCCGTCACCGCTGCCGGCGGCAAGGCGGAGTTCATCGACAAGCCCTTCTCCGGCAGCGAGGACTTCAGCTTCTTCGGCAAGCTCACCGGCACCCCCTCCGCCTTTATGATGGTCGATGCCGGCCGCGGCGAGAACGCTGTCTCGCTCCACAACGGCAAGATCGTGTTCAACGAGGAGGTCATGAAGCACGGCGTCACCGGCCTGGCCGCCATCGCCGTCGAGTACCTGAACCAGTAATTCTCCTATTTGTTTCCTCACAAATTGGTATAACAGAAGCGGGAGACCTGCACAGCAGGCCTCCCGCTTCCCATTATTCCTCCACCGGCAGCGCCAGCCGCGAGCAGTACCGCCGCGTCTCGATCTCCCGCCCCGTGTACGGCGCCACGATGCCCAGCACCCGCGGCGCGCCGGCGGGCTTCAGCCCCCGCGCCTTTACCTCCCGCCCCAGCGTCAGCCAAGCCTCGCCCACGCCGCTGTAATCGCCGTAGTAGAGCACCGACAGCACCCGGCACGCCTCCAGCGTCACCGCGTCCGCCGCCGCCCGGTTCTTCCGCACCGGCACGCACACCCCGTAGCGGCACGGCTCCTGCCCGATGTATCCCTCCAGATAGTCCGTGCGCTCCGATATGGTGAACAGCGGCTCGTCCGACAGCACGCACCCCTTCCGCACGCACGCCCCATAGAAGTCGTACATATCCCGGTATCGCTCCGCCGTGGTCAGCCCCTCGCACCACCGTATCCGGCACGTAACCGCCGGCAGCTCCATCATCTGCACCGACAGGCTTTCGCCCTCCGCCGCCCGCAGCCGCATCTCCTCCACGCTCCGCTGCAGGTCCCGCAGCCGCGTTTCCAGCGCCTCCAGCAGCACCTCGGCCTCGCCGCCCTGCGCGAAATAGTCCGCGATCTCCTTCGACCCCAGCCCCATGGCCTTGAATTTCTCGATCTGCATGATCCGCGCCACGTTGTGGTTGTCGTAGTACCGCCGCCCGCTGTCCGGCGCGGTGAACACCGGCGTCAGCAGCCCGCGCTCCTCCATCCGCATCAGCGTGCTCCGCGACAGCCCGCAGGCCCGGGCCGCCTCCGTGATCTGAAAAAACTGTTTTGTGTTCTCCGCCATAAAAAAATCCCTCCTGACCCCTTGCTTCGTTCACAGGTGAACGGGTTATACTTCCATTATAAGGAAAAACCCACTAAAGTCAACACTGGAGGCGCACATGTGCACCTCTGTCTTCGCCTGGGCGAAGACAGATACCCGTGCCCCCACTGGAAAGACCCCAATATTTGAGAGGAGCGTACATCATGAACCACAAAAAATTACTTTTGACCCTGACCCTGTGCCTGTGTGCCCTGCTCTGCATGGTGGTCACCGCCTCCGCGTCGGAAGTGTCGGTGCACACCAACCATTTCAGCTGTGGTGTGGTAGGCTGCCAGAATAACGACCACGGCCACACCCAGGTGACCGAGTGGCAGCCTTGGACCGGCCCGCAAAGCGCGTCGAAAGACAATATTCCTTACGATTCCAACACAAAAACCGCCTACATCTACCTGGCCAATAACGTGGAAATAGAGGATGCACTCACAATTCCCCGAGGCCATACTCTCTACCTCTGCCTTAATGGCCATGACATAATTAGGACCGGCAACCTGATTCAAATTCAAGAAGACGCCAGTTTTACGCTCTGCGATTGTAAGGGTGACAAAGCGGAATATGGAAAACTTGACAGCAACAAGGGTGGACGTGTGGTGTCTTTTGAGAGTGGTAAACCCGGCACCTTCACCATGTACGGCGGAATCATTACCGGCGGCAATATTACCGGCAACAGCGGCGGCGGCGTGTTTGTAGGTGACAAAAATACCTTCACTATGTACGGCGGCACGATTACCGGCAACAGAGCACGTTACACCGGCGGAGGCGTTGTCGTCTATGGCGCCTTCAATATGTATGGCGGCGCCATCACCGGCAATTCTGCACAGGAGGGCGGTGGAGGCGTTGCCGCACACGGTACCTTCACTATGTACGGCGGCGCCATTACCGACAATACCTGTAACGGTAGCTATAACGGCGGCGGCGTATATGTTAAAAACGGTACATGGAGCACTGGCGCTATCACCCTCTCCGGCAACGTACAGATCAAGGATAATTATAAAGGATCGAATTCTAATAAAAAACCCAGCAACATTTATCTGGACAGAAACAAGACCATTACCGTGGCCGGTCCTCTCACTGGCAGTTCCATCGGCGTGACCACAGCGGCGGAGCCCGGTACAGGCAGCAACGTCACCTTTGCCAATAGCAGTACGAATACCATAGCGACGGGGATCTTTACCCCCGATACAGCCGGTGTCCTCGTCGGCGTAGCTGCCGATGGCACAAGCGCCTACCTCTACAAATGCAGCCATGTATATAAGTGGGCGTACGATGAGGAATACCATTGGAAAAAGTGTACCAACGTTGGATGTGATAGCGTAGAGGCTGGCAGCAAGATAGCACATACTTGGGATTATCCTGCCACCTACACCGCCCCCAAGACCTGCGTTTGCGGTGCCACACAGGGCGAACCGTTGACTCGTTCTTATTACTACTACACCCCCTCCGCAGCCGAGAATAAGAAGGACTCCCCCAAGACCGCCGACCCCGGCGTCCTCCTCTACGCCGGTCTGGCCCTCGCGTCCCTCACCGGTCTGGCCTGCACCGCCAAAAAGCGGCATTAAAAAGGTATTCCCCCGGTGTTTCTGACCCCGGCGCCGGGCGAATATACAGCAAAGGCACCCCTCGTGGGTGCCTTTGCCATTTCCCCGCGCCCGCAGGCGCATAAAAAGCCCCCGCAAAAAAACAAAAGAAAAAAATACACATTTCCACCTGAATTTGCACCTCATGTTCTGCGCCCTTTTGACACAAAGTAACCCTGTCACCGGCGACAAAACAAACCCCGTTTTCGCCCGTTCAACGGCAAAAACGGGAAACATCACAATAAAATAAGGGGTGAGACGCTTGTATGAACCACGGCATATCCCCGCCTCCCATCGTCTCTCCGCCTGGCTGCTCTCGGCGCTGTTTGCCCTCTCCCTCTGCGTGCAGCAGGCTTGGGCCGCCCCGGCGGAGCGCACCGTGATCCCCCTGGGTCAGGCGGTGGGCATCAAACTCTTTGCGGACGGCGTCCTGGTGGTGGCTCTGGCCGATGGCCCCACGCCCGCCCGCGCCTGCGGCCTTCGTCAGGGCGATATCATCACCGCCATGGACGGCGCCACTGTCGGCTCCACCGAGCAGGTCCAGGACCTTCTGGCCGATACGGCCGGCGCGCCCATTGTCCTCTCCGTCCGCCGCGGCGCAGACGCTCTGGCCCTCACCGCCTGTGCCCGCGAAAATAACGGTGTCTGGCAGCTGGGTGCCTGGATACGCGACAGCATGGCCGGCATCGGCACCCTGACCTACTACGACCCCGCCACCGGTCAGTACGGTGCCCTCGGCCATGGCATCACCGACGTGGATACCGCCCAGCTCATGCCTCTGGCCTCCGGCGCCATCATGGAGACCACCGTCAAAGCGGTGAAAAAGGGTGCCAAGGGCGATCCCGGTGAGCTCAAGGGTGACTTCTCCGTCCAGCGCGATGTGGGCACCGTCACCGTCAACAGCAGCGGCGGCATTTTCGGCACCGTGGCCGACCCGGACTTCCTCTCCGGCGGCACGCCTGTCCCCGTGGCCGCTGCCGGCCAGATCACCACCGGCCCCGCCACCATCCTTGCCACCGTCTCCGGCAGCGATGTGCGGGAGTACCGTGTGGAGCTCGTCCGCCTCTACGGCGCGGACGAGCCCACCCGCAACCTGCTCCTCCGCATCACCGACCCCGCCCTGCTCTCCGCCACCGGCGGCATCGTTCAGGGCATGAGCGGCAGCCCCATCCTCCAGAACGGCCGCAT
>OGQY01002317.1_pt1 | contig 11503 bp, 7 predicted proteins | sample 1553361 | NCBI WGS metagenome assembly OGQY01 (sample SAMEA2579963, study PRJEB22360) | human gut metagenome | reverse complement strand
CCACACTGCCAGGTAACGGAGAGTGCGAAATTTGCAGGCCTGTTTGGCCATGCCAACGTTATCGCCAAGGACCTGACGATCGATACCGCTTCGGTCACCAGTGTATCCATCAACACCGGTGTGCTGGTCGGCGGTCTGTACAGCAGCGGCAGCGCGACCAACTGCGTGGTGAAGAATGCTGCAGTCACCGGCACAGGTACGGTCGGCGGTCTGATCGGCATTGCCGAAAAGGTGGCGTCGCCGGCCCTGATCGAAAACTGTGTAAACACGGGTAACATGACCAGCCCCACGATGGCCGACTACGACCTCTTCTACATGGGCGGCATCGCCGGCAAGGTCGCCGGAGCCTTCACGTTGAAAAACTGCACCAACCGCGGCAACCTCACGGCGGCCGTCGAGCGCGACATCGCGGGTATCGCCGTAGCCGGTGACAACAATGCCGTGTTCGACGGTTGCGAGAACTACGGCGACATTACGGCAGTGGCCAACCACAAAACCGACAAATGGCGCCCGATCGTGGCCGGCATCGTCGCCATAGAAAACGACAAGGTCACCACGATCACGAACTGCACCTGCAAGTGCACCATCGATGCGACGCTCTACCAGGCGACCAGCGTCGGAGCGGTCTATGTCTTCCAGAAAACCTGGGAAAAGGGTGTCGAAGATAAGAAGACCGTATGCGACGAGGCTTCCAAAACCAATTCGGCGGAAACGACAATCAGAATCACGACAAGAGAGTAAAACCCAATAAGAATACAATACGGTTATGAATAAATATCATATTATAACACTGATATTGTGTCTGTTTTGTCTGGGAGGGGCCGCCACGGCCTCTCCGGACAGGACGGCAGCCGCCCCGGACACCCAGGCGCGTTCTTCGCAGCTGAAGGTCTCGGGTATCATCAAGGATGACGCGGGAAGCCCGCTGATCGGCGTGACCATCGTCGTCAAAGGCACCTCCTCGGGCAGCGTATCGAACTCCGACGGCAGCTATACAATCACGGTTCCCTACGCCGAAGCGACGCTGATGGTCTCCTACATCGGCTATGCCCCGCAGGAGATAAACGTAAACAACCGCACGAGGATCGACATCACGATGGTCGAGGACAGCAAGGCGCTCGAAGAGGTCGTGGTGGTAGGTTACAACGTACAGAAGAAGGAGACCATCACCGGTTCGATCTCGACGATCACCACCAAAGACCTCAAGCAGTCCCCCACGGCCAACATCAATAATGCGCTGGCCGGGCGCATGCCGGGCCTGCTGGTCAACCAGTTCAACGGCGGCGAACCGGGTAACGACGCCGCACAGCTCAACATTCGCGGTAAATCGACCTACGGCAAGTCGGACGTGATCATGATCGTCGACGGTATCGAGCGCGACATGAGCTACCTCTCCCCGGACGAGATCGAGACCTTCACGATCCTCAAGGATGCTTCGGCGACGGCAATCTATGGTAACCGTGGTGCGAATGGCGTCATGCTTGTTACAACCAAACATGGGAAGGAAAATACAAAAGCAACGGTCAACGTGTCGGTCGAGGCTTCTTATTTCCAGCCGATGAATACACCGGAGTTTGCTGATGGACCGACATTCATGCGCACCTATAACGAGGCGCAGCAGGCGCGTAGCGCGACAGTAATTACACCACGTTATTCGGATGAGATCATTGCGGCGACAGAAAGTGGTATCAATCCGTATGTCTATCCGAATGTAGATTGGTATGACATGATTTTCCGTAGTGGAAATTATAATCAACGTGCTAATGTGAACGTATCGGGTGGTGCGTCGCGTGTTACTTATTATATGAGTTTGCAGGCAAACCATGATACAGGTTTGCTCAATGCTGCGGACAATTCAGCTTTCAATCCGAACATTAACCATTGGGAGTACAATTTTCAAAATAACATCAGTTATAAGTTGACGAATACGACGACTGTCAATCTTCGTATGATGGCGCAAATCGGTAGCCAAAAGGGACCGAATAATAAGACTACTGATATCTACAAAAAGGTGATGTATGCCAATCCTGTCTCTTTCCCCGCTTATTTCCCTGGCGAAGAAGATCATATTTATTATGGTAATGCCGAAATTAAAGCTGGGGCTTACGGAGAAAACCCTTACCAATACATGATGGGATCGTTCAGGGAAGACAACTTCAATACGCTGAATACCTCTTTGGATATCTCGCAAGACTTGGGATTTGTCACAAAAGGTTTAAGCGCAAAGGTTTTAGTGAACTTTAAAAATTGGTCAAACTCTTATTATACCCGTTCGCTATCTCCTTATTACTATCAGGTACAGCCCGATAGTTACGATCCCGAAAATGATACCTATGCTTTGCGACTTTTGCAAACTGGTACGGATTATATCAGCCAGTCTGACATCACTAAAGAGGCCGATCAAACATTCTATTTGGATGCCCGTTTGGATTGGAAACGTTCGTTTGGCAAGCATAATATGACTGCCATGTTCATGTATATGATGAGAGAGTATCGTAATGGAGTCTTGCCTAATCGCAACCAGGGTTATTCAGGACGAGCCACTTATGATTATGACAACCGCTACTTGGTAGAGTTCAATTTCGGTTACAATGGTTCCGAACGGTTGGCAAAGGAGGATCGTTTTGAGTTTTTCCCAGCCGCATCTCTCGGTTGGGTATTAAGCGGGGAGCAGTTTTGGGAGCCGATTGCCGATTATGTGGATTATTTCAAGATTAGGGGATCATACGGTTTGGTTGGTAGTGACCAGTTCAACAGTGGTGCACAACATTTTCTTTACCAAAATCAAGTAGCTATTGGGAGCGGTGCCTCTTGGCATTCGGGACTTCCCGGGCAATGGTTAAATCGTCAGGGGCATGGTTTCAATATTCTTGCCGTACAAAATGCAGGATGGGAACATGTGAAAAAGTTGGATATCGGACTTGACGCTTCGCTTTTTAACCAAGTGAACATTACATTCGATTATTTCCGTGACTACCGCGACCGTATCTTGATGAAACGTGCCAGCTTCGGAAAGCTACTCGGTTATTGGGGCAGTACGCCTTGGAGCAATATCGGCGAAGTGTTGAATACCGGTTTCGAAGTCAGTGTCAATTGGAAAAAACAATTTGGAAAAGACTGGCAAGTCGACTTCCGTGGTAACTTCACCTATAATCGAAACGAATACAAGTTTTCTGACGAACCGAATTATCCCTATGTATGGCAAACGGAAACTAACAAACCGTTGAATCGATTGACCGGTTATGTGGCAGAAGGGCTTTTCAGCAGTCAAGAAGAGATAAATAATTGGCCTGATCAAACACAGTTAGGTTCGAAGCCGATGCCTGGTGATATTAAATATCGCGATATCGATGGTGATGGTGCGATCACATCCGAGGATAAGGTAATGCTTTCGCCTTACGGTGATATGCCGCGTATCCAATATGGGTTAGGATTGAACGTTCGTTGGAAGAAATTCGACTTCGGAGTCTTCTTCAATGGTTCGGCCAAACGTAAAATTATGATCAATTCCGGCTTTGCTCCATTTTTGGCTTCCGGTGGCGATGGTGGTCCGTCGGAATCTTTACCACGCAATTTGATGTCGTGGATTGCCGAGAGCCATTGGTCGGTCGACAATCCTAATCCGGATGCACTCTACCCGCGTTTAGGAACTTCAAATGCTGACATCGCGGGTAATATCCAACCGAGTTCTTATTGGATGCGTAACGGCAATTTCCTTCGTTTCAAAACGTTGGAATTGGGTTATACCTTCCCGATGTGCCGCGTTTATTTCAGCGGTGATAACTTGGCCGTATTCAGTCCCTTCAAGTTGTGGGATCCGGAATTGGCTTGGAACGCTTATCCGTTGCAGCGGACTTTTAACCTGGGGGTGCAATTTACTTTCTAATGTTTAATTAACTAATAGAATAACGAGATGAAACTAACAAAAAATATCAGACAATATATCAAGATAGCCTTGTCGGCCGGTCTGCTGGCATTCCCTTCTTGCAGCTATTTGGATGTCATACCACCGGCACAGCCGGATTTTGATGACACAATGAAGGACGAGTCAGCAACTTTAGGTTTCCTTTTTACCGCTTACTCAGGTACTTCGCGATATACCTTCTGGCGAGAAAGTGATGGAGATGCTTCGTTGGCCACCGATGAATATGTCGAGCCGAAAGACTGGGACTGGAATATGCAGAAAATGTTGTACGGAACCGTTTCGGCGGCCGATGATATCGGTGACTGGGAGAATTTATATAACTACATCGGATATGTCCACTACTTTTTGGAACAGTTGGATCGTTTGAACCCGGCAGGTGTGACAGAGGAGGAGAAGGCACAATACCGTGCCGAATGCTGGTTTCTCGAAGCATATTATCATTTCAAAGTATTGCAAAACTATGGGCCTTGTCCTATCATCGAAACAAAGGTAGATCAAAACATCCTTCCGTCCGAAATTCCGGGGCGTTCGCATTTTGATTATTGTGTAGATTGGATTGTCGGAAAATTAGATGCGGCAGCCGAAGTTTTACCGGCAACACAGACAACTGAAAATTTAAGCCGTGCAGATGCCACTATCTGCAAAAGTTTGAAAGCTCGTGTGCTGCTCTATGCTGCTTCTCCTCTTTGGAACGGTTCATTTGTTTATCCGAACTGGCGGAACACAAATTATGAGACACCGGGCTATGGAATGGAGTTGGTTAGCAATAAATATGATCCTGCCAAGTGGGAACGTGCTCTGACGGCTTGTAAGGAGGCGTTAACAGCTGCTGAAGCTGCCGGATATAAATTGTTCGATCTTGAAGCTTCTGAAGCAAAGGCTGCTATTGATAAAGTACCGCTTCCATTCATTCCGGGGAAAGAAGAGGATACGGAGGAAAATGAATTGTTCAAAAAGCAAGTTCGAATGCTCCAGTATATGATTACGGCGCATGAAGGGTTTAGTAATAAGGAAATTATTTGGGCTATCAATCCTCAGTATGGTGATGGTAATGATGCGAATGATGTTGGTTGCGGTCGTTCGAAATCGCGGCTTCCGAACCGACTTGTCAAAAAGAGTGACGGTTCGTGGGCCGGAGGCTATCATGGGACTGCACCTACTTGGGCGGCTGTAAACCGTTTCTATACGGAAAACGGTCTTCCTCCTGCTAAAGATCCGGATTTCTATTTGCAAAGCGAGTGGCTGACACGTTACTATGAGGGAGCTTCCAGTCCGGAGTTGTCGAAAGATCAATTGGATAGCGAGGAAATTAAGAATGATATTGTCAAGTTTAATGTTGGTCGTGAACCGCGTTACTATGCGTGGATTGCCTATGACGGTTGTGAGTATATGCCGTTAATCAACAACAATAACCCATTATGGCTGAACTTGAAGAATTCCAATACGAATGGTTATTCACTTTCTAATACGCGTAATGCAACAGGTACCGGTTTCTTGAATAAGAAATTCATCGTGCCGAACGGGGTATATCTGTCTTCCGGATCCACTTCAGGTGACAAGTTCCGGATCATTCTGATTCGTATGGCGGAATTGTATTTGAATTTGGCTGAATGTTATGCAGCATTAGATCGTACAGATGAAGCGTTAGAGAACCTGAATGTTATTCGGGAACGGGCCGGTGTACGTAAGTTGACTACAGCTGATCTTTCGACCATGTCACTGATGGAATGGGTCCGTAATGAACGGGCAATCGAACTGCATGCCGAAGGTCACCGATATTATGACGTCCGTCGCTGGCGTATTGCCGACCAAGTAATGCAGCCCTCCGAATTTAAAGGGCTGAATGGAATGACTGTCAATCCTTCATTTGAGGAGTTCAATCAAATCGTGCCAATCGACCAGCCGATCCAATGGAACGTCAGACAGTATTTGGTTCCGATCAAGAATAGTGAATTGTACAGTGATCCTCAGTTGGTGCAAGCTCCTGGTTATTAATCTAAAAAACGAATTGTATGAAAGTGAATTATATAGGAATTGCATGTCTGGCTGTTCTTTTGTTGACAGCTTGTGACGAGTCGAAATATGAATTGGAAAACTTAGTGCCGGAAGAATATCACAAAGTGCTTTATATTAATAAATCCGGTACGCAGGAGCTCACTCTTTACAATACGGGAGAGCTTAATACTTATGCTTTCTCCGTTTATAAGGGGGGTAGTGATCCGTCATTGACGGCAAGCGGGGAAATAGCCGTTCACTCGCAAGAGGAAGTCGATGTACTTTATGGCACGGACTATCGGATAATCCCTTCAGGTTCTTATTCGATGGACACCGATCGATTGGATTTTGCGTCGGAGGAACGTAGTAAAGTCGTTACGCTTTCGTTGTCGACAGATTTGATCGGTGCGGCGATGGAGGCGAATCCGGAAGCGACTTATGTGCTTCCGCTTTACCTGACGAGCGAGAAGGACTCGGTCAATGCCGATAAAAGTGAATTGTTTATCCGGATAACAGATGTGTTGACCCCGGCTATGGGGTTCACGGATACCGACATTCAGCCGTTGTCTTATACATATGGATTCGACACGGAGTCAGTTGAAGTCGGTTTCGGTTTGGATACGGACAACAATTGGGATGTAGAATGTCAGTTTGTCGTAGATCCCGGATATGTTACAGCTTATAACGCAGAGAACGGCACAGCTTATAAGCTGTTTCCGGAAGGGAACTATTCATTCGAAGATGTTGTCACCTTGCCTACGGGGACGAGCACGACCGATTTGGCGGTGACGCTCAACGGCAACGGATTGACTCCGGGAGAATATATGTTACCTATTCGTTTGGATAATGTTTCGCTGTTCAATATTGCTGAAAACGCCGTCTACCCGTTGGTAGTTCGGGTTGTCGGAATCAAGTTGGATCGTGCGGGCTGGAGTATACAAGCTAATACGGAAGAACGGACCGGAGAAGGTATCGGAAACGGTGTGGCGACATGTTTGCTGGATGGGCAATTATCGACTTTCTGGCATTCACAATGGAGTGGCGGATCGATTCCACTTCCGCACGAAATCGTTGTGGATATGAAGAAGGAAACAACTTTGACCAACATCAGCTTGACTGAAAGGCAGCATGATAGCTACCGGGATGTGAAGGGTGGTGAATTTTTTGTCAGTTCAGATAAGCTCAACTGGACAGCAGTCGGTACATTTGAAGCGCAGAAGGTACTCGAAGAGCAAATCTTCAGCATCACACCGACAAAGGGACGCTATTTTAAGATAAAAATTACTGATAGTTATCGTGCAAGTAATTCGTCGTTGGCTGAAATCCATGCTTATGGAATAGATTGATTTTGCTTTTTAGGAGTGTTGCTGTTTTATTGGATTTATTCAAAAAATGGAAGAGGAAAATTTGTTGTTGAAGAGAGGAAGCTTCTTATTCGCGGTAGTTTTTGTCTTTCAGTTATTTGGGCAATACTCTTTTTTGTGATAACTGTTACAATGTTTCTTTCATTAGCTTTCATGGGGAAATATATGTATCAACTTGTTGAACCTATGTCCCGAATGGTGTTTGGCGAATGATGAATTATATAAAAATTGTTGGCCGGGAGAGGCTGAATCGGGTTCGGTTTCTCCCGGTTGGGTTGTCCGTCAGGAATCCAATTGGTATCCAATACAGGGATGTGTACTGATATGAATGTGTTCGTCTGACCGGAATTTTTTGCGGAATTGCGAGATGACATTGTTCAGGCTTTCTTCGCTCGAATCGTTTCCAACCAAGGCTTGTGTAATCAAATTCCCTAAGATCTGATCGTCTTCGATGTATATGAGTTTGCTGTTCGTCATTTTCCTTTTTTTGTTTCAGAGAGCAAGATAGTAAAAACATCCTATATGATATAGGATGAGGGAACCTCTTTTCATTTTAAACAAAAACAACATACCCCTCTCTTGTCAATCCCCTAATTATAACTACTTTTGTGGCTGAAGAAAAAGTAAAAACTAAAGTATGAAGAAGATTAGAGCTGCCATTGTTGGATATGGCAATATTGGAAAGTATGTATTGGAGGCCCTGGAAGCTGCTCCCGATTTTGAAGTAGCAGGTGTTGTACGTCGTAATCCGAATGATATTCCGGATGAATTGAAAGGATATGCCGTCACTGATACTATCACGAAGTTGGATAAAGTGGATGTAGCTGTTCTGGCAACTCCGACACGTAGCGTAGAGACTTACGCCAAAGAAATACTTTCTTTAGGCATCAATACGGTGGATAGTTTCGATATCCACGGAGGTATTGTCGATCTGCGCCGTTCGCTTGATGCTGTAGCGAAAGCTCATAATACCGTTGCTGTCATCTCTGCCGGATGGGATCCGGGAAGCGACTCAATCGTTCGTGCTTTGTTGCAGGCGATCGTTCCGAAAGGAATTACATATACGAATTTCGGACCGGGCATGAGCATGGGACATACCGTTGCCGTGAAAGCCATCGAAGGTGTAAAGGCGGCTTTGTCCATGACAATCCCGATGGGTACAGGCGTTCATCGTCGTATGGTTTATATCGAAGTGGAAGAAGGATATGATTTTGAGAAAGTAGCTGCTGCCATCAAGGCGGACGACTATTTTGTGCACGACGAAACGCATGTGATCCAGGTTGACTGCGTGGACGACCTGAAAGATATGGGACATGGCGTGAATCTTGTTCGTAAAGGTGTTTCCGGTAAAACGCAGAACCAGTTGATCGAATTCGACATGAAGATCAACAACCCGGCTCTTACTGCCCAGATATTGGTTTGTGTTGCCCGTGCAAGTTTCAAACAGCAGCCAGGTGCCTACACGATGATCGAATTGCCGGTGATCGATATGCTTTATGGCGAAAGAGAAGACTTAATAAAAAAATTGGTTTAAATGAATTGACAGTGGATAATTGACAGTTAGGGAAGGAGCCTCATTCTCTTAAATTGCCAGTTGTCCATTGTCAATTATCAATTGATGTAATAATTATGCTTGATTTTATTACCTGGACGGCTGACCCCGCCATCTTTTCCATCGGTTCGCGTGAGATACGCTGGTACGGACTGGCGTTTGCCATCGGTTTCCTGATCGGTTACAAGATCGTGGAAAAGATGTGGAAAAGAGAGAAACTCAATCCGGCATGGATCGATTCCCTGCTGATTTATACGATGTTGGGAACAGTTATCGGTGCCCGTTTGGGGCATTGTCTGTTTTATGCACCGGATTATTATCTGGCGAATCCGCTCGAAATTCTGAAGGTTTGGGAGGGTGGACTTGCCAGTCATGGGGGAACGTTGGGTATAATCATCGCCATCTATTTTTATTCTAAGCGGGTTAGCCATCGGAGCATGCTTTGGACATTCGACAAACTGGTGGTCCCTACCGGCCTTGTGGCTGCTATGATCCGATTGGGAAACCTGATGAATCATGAAATATACGGACATCCGACAGATCTGCCCTGGGGGTTTCGTTTTATTGAAAACCTGCATGCTTGGAAAAGAGGAGCAGCTCCCGTTTTTACCGCTCCCAGTCATCCTACACAACTTTATGAAGCCGCCAGCTATTTGGTGACTTTCGTTATTTGTATGTGGCTCTACTTCAAAAAAGATGCCTGGAAGAAGGAGGGGCTTATCTTCGGTGTATTTATGATTTGCGTATTCGGTTCGCGCTTCTTCATTGAGTTTTTGAAAAACGATCAGGAAGAGTTCGAGGCTGATATGATGCTGAATATGGGGCAATGGCTCAGTATTCCGTTCGTTTTGGCCGGTATCTACTTCGTATGGCGTGCCATGCGGCTTGGAAAAGGAATGAAGAAGATTTGATTTTTGATTTTCAACTTTTAATTTTTAATTTTCAAAGTGTATAAGTTAAAAGAAATAGCAGATAAAGTTTACTATGTAGGGGTAAACGACCGGCAAAAAGCTCTTTTTGAGAATATGTGGCCTTTGCCTTATGGTGTATCTTATAATTCCTATCTGATCGTGGACGAGAAAACGGTCCTGGTCGATACGGTGGATGTGTGTTATTCCGATATTTTCCTGAAAAAAATAGCGGATGCTCTCGACGGGCGTCCTTTGGATTTTTTGATCGTGAACCATATGGAGCCGGATCATGCGGGAAGTATCCGTTTGTTGCGTCAGCAATATCCGGACGTACAGATTGTCGGAAACAATAAGACTTTCGGAATGCTGGAAGGATATCATGGCATCAAGGAAGGCTTGTTTGAGGTGAAAGAGGGTGATACCTTGAATACGGGTCGTCATGAGCTTGTATTTTATATGGCTCCGATGGTGCATTGGCCGGAAGTGATGGTTACTTATGACGTTACGGATAAAATCGTATTCTCCGCGGATGCGTTCGGTACGTATGGCACATTGGATGGTGGTGTGATCGATACGGAGATGAACGTGGAGCATTATTGGGAAGAGATGATTCGCTATTACTCCAACATTGTCGGAAAATATGGAAGTCCAGTACAAAGGGCATTACAGAAGCTTTCGGGCTTGGATATCCAGACGATTTGCTCTACCCATGGACCTGTTTGGCGTGAATATGCGTCGAAAGCGATCGATATCTATGACCGTATGAGCCGCTACGAAGGTGAGGAAGGCGTGGTTATTATTTATGGCAGCATGTATGGTAACACGGAGCAGATGGCTGAGGCGATCGCCGCTTCTTTGGCTGATAATGGCATCAAGAATATTGTGATGCATAATGTTAGCAAAAGCCCTTCTTCTTATATCTTGAAAGATGTGTTCAAATATAAGGGAGTTATCGTAGGTAGCCCGACTTATAGCAATCAATTGTTCCCAGAGGTGGAAGCTGTGTTGAGTAAGATCGAGTTGCGTGAGGTGAAAAATCGTATTTTCGGTTATTTCGGGTCTTTCACATGGGCTGGAGCCGTGAAACGTTTGGCGGCTTTTGGCGAGAAGATGAAGTGGGAGACTGTCGGTACGCCGGTTGAGCAGAAGCAAGGTTTAAGCGCTACTAAATACGAGGAGTGTTTAGCCTTGGGCAAGGAAATGGCTGGGAAATTGAAAATGGAGAATTGAGAATTGAAAAGTCTAAAGGCTCCGACAACAGATAAAACGAAAGCTATTAACAATAGATCTAATTTATAAACAAAAGAAAGGCGAGATGCGTAGATTGGGAATCCTTTAATTTTCAATTTCCAATTTTCAATTCTCAATTAAAAAAAGCGTAACGTTATGAGATTAATTATCGAACCTAATTACGAGCAACTCTCAAAATGGGCTGCCAATTATGTAGCAGCGAAGATCAAAGCCGCGAATCCAACCGCTGAAAAACCATTCGTACTGGGCTTGCCTACCGGATCTTCTCCGCTGGGTATGTACAAGAACCTGATTGAATTGAACAAGCAGGGTGTCGTATCGTTCCAGAACGTGATCACTTTCAATATGGATGAGTATGTCGGCCTTCCGAAAGATCATCCGGAAAGCTATCATTCTTTCATGTGGAATAATTTCTTCAGTCATATCGATATCAAACCGGAGAACGTAAATATCTTGAATGGTAACGCCGAGGATTTGGAGGCTGAGTGTGCGTCTTATGAGGCTC
>OGQY01002306.1_pt1 | contig 11542 bp, 8 predicted proteins | sample 1553361 | NCBI WGS metagenome assembly OGQY01 (sample SAMEA2579963, study PRJEB22360) | human gut metagenome | reverse complement strand
TGACACAGCCGGTTATGGCACAGGAAGTTGTTGAACAGACGGGAGAAGTTGTTCAACAGACAGAAGAGGATGTTTCTGAGCCTGATATGGCTGCCGATTATCAGATGGAAACAGATTTGGCTGCAGAGATAAATGTATTTAGTGCAGATAATAATGAAACGCCAATTGTTAGTGCTGATCCAACGGGCCAGGAAGGCGACAAAGATGCAGAAGAAGGCGATAAAGAACCTGAGATTAAAACCGGATGGCAGACAGAAGAGGGCAAGACCTATTATTATGATGAAAAGGGGAATAAGTCTGTCGGTGAGAAGAAGATAGACGGCAAATGGTATTATTTCGGTGAAGATGGTGTGATGCAGATTGGTTTTGTACAATTGACATCTAAGAGAGTATGCTATGGAGAAGATGGCGCCATGCTTTATGGCAAACAGTCCGTAGGTGGAAATGGATACTATTTTAATACGAAAACAGGTGCTGTGACAACCGGCGAGAAGAAGATAGATGGTAAGTGGTATTATTTCGGTGAAGACGGTGTGATGCAGACAGGAGTACAGACGGTTCCAACGAAAAACGGTGGCAAGAAAAAAGTATGCTATGGTGAAGACGGTGCTATGCTGTATGGTAAGCAGAAGTGCGGCGATAACTGGTATTATCTGCAGGCAAAGACAGGTGCTATGATGTATGGCGAACAGAAAATAGATGGCAAGTGGTATTATTTTGATCGTCAGACCGGTATTATGGCTGTTGGTATCCAGACGATTACGATGAATAACGGTTCGAAGAAAACGGTTTGTTATGGCGCGGATGGTGCCATGTGCTATGGCGAACAGAAGATAGACGGTAAATGGTATTTGTTTGATTATAAGACGGGTGTCATGCAGACCGGTATGGTGAAATTATCGAAGAAGACGGTTTATTATGGCGCGGATGGTGCCATGAGATATGGTGAACAGAAGATTAATGGCAAGTGGTATTATTTCCATATGAGAACAGGTGCCATGCAGACAGGTCTTCAGACGGTGCCATTGAAAAATGGCGGTACAAAAACAGTTTATTATGGAACTGATGGCACGATGCGATATGGAGAGCAGAAGATTAAAGGTAAATGGTACTATTTCCAGCAGGGAACAGGCGCAATGCAGATTGGATTCGCAAAAGTGTCAGGAAAGACGGTTTATTACGGAGAAGATGGTGCTATGAGATATGAACATCAGCTTATTGATGGTGACTACTATTACTTCCATCCAAAAACAGGTGCCATGCAGACGGGGCTGTTGGATTTTGGCGGCGATAGATGGGGCTTTTATGGTGCCGATGGTAAGCAGATACCAATGATAGATGCTAAGACAGCTATAGACGCAGCACATGAATTCCTTAAAGAGACGATCAATGATGAGGATTTAGAAATCATTAAGGGTCACTATGTGCAATATCTGGCAGCTGAGCCAGAGATGGTAGAGGGACATTCGAATCCGCAATACTATATTTACGTCATAGTTACAGAGGATGATTCTGATTTTGATGAGAATACAGATGAAGATGATGTTATTTATGGTGATGTTATCCGAGTGGACGCTGTAACAAAAGAATGTGTTTATGACACAGATGTGTCTGGTATTGATTAAGTGAGCAGGACAGCGCATTCCAATATTCCAATAAGCATTGACTTTGATAGAGAACGACAGAAAGCGAGCGATAGAGATGAGTGATACATACTATAAACCACTGAAAATTGCAGAGAATATTTACCATATCTATGAACCGGGCAATGTTTATACAACATTGATTATAGGCGAGGAGAAGGCATTGCTGATTGATACGGGTTATGGATTTGGTGATCTGGCAGCATTTGTGAGAACGCTGACAGACAAACCTCTGGAAGTGGTACTGACACATGGACATACAGATCATTGCGGCGGCAATTATGAATTTCCGACGGTTTATATGAATCTGATGGATGTACCAACTTATCTCTGGTATGAAGCAACGCAGAAGACATTGATTGTTGAAAAGTTTAAGAGGGATCGGTCTGCGGCCGGTCTCCCTCCTGTGTGGCCGGATGATTTTGATGAGAAGGCCTGGGGGCAGCAGCATACAAGACATTTTGAACCGTTGAAGAATGGACAGATCTTTGATCTGGGCGGACGAGAAGAAGAAATTATTTTTATGCCGGGACATACAAAGGGCTCTATTGTTGTATTTGACCATGAAACGGGACTTTTGTTTTCAGGGGACAATATCAGCGACAGTTTGTGGATACTGTTTGATACAAGTGCACCGTTGGCGGAATATGTAGGGCATCTGATGGATATCAAATTACTTCCGTTGACGGGAATTGTGGCTTCTCACAGAGGGATTATTTTCCCGGTATCTATCATCAGTGATCTGTTGAGGACCATCAGCTGCATTAATCCGCAGACGGATCGGGGATTTGTTCATCCGAGAACAGGACAGAAGGCATTGAAGCATCGTGAGCCATGTGAAGCTGTTGAAAATATTCAATATATCTATGTCGTTTATGATGAGAATAAGCTTCAATAAAATGCCGGTTTACGCTTGACTAACTGTGTACCCGCGTACTATAGTATAGATAATCTCTTTGCACTGCATATATACAGTACAAACTGATCAGGCGGGGCGCACTTTTTATAAGCGATCGCAGCCGGGCCCTTTCGGGCAGCAGATGAATGAAATGGTGAAGCATCTGCGGGACAGTTGGTGTTCCTCAGGTGCTTTTTATGTTTATAAGCATCTGCCGCAGAATATGGAGAGAGCGAGAATTAGAATCGTTTCATTTCAGAACGGAGGGTGTTATTGATGAAGAATGTAAAAACAAAGACAAATGAACAAATTGCGATGCAGGTATCAGCGAATAGTATTGCTGTGAACCTGATGTTATCTATTTTTAAGCTGATTGCCGGCTTGCTGGCATCATCAGGAGCGATGATCTCAGATGCCATTCACTCAGCATCTGACGTGTTCAGCACAATTATTGTTATTATCGGAGTTAAGATTTCCGGTAAGGCATCGGATGAAGATCATCCATATGGGCATGACAGATTTGAATGTGTTGCTTCTATTATATTGGCTATTCTTTTGGGTGTGACCGGTGTCGGCATCGGTTTAACCGGTGTTCAGAAACTGACGGCTGGTCATTACGACACACTGGCAGTACCTGGAGTGCTGGCACTGGCGGCAGCTGTTATTTCTATCGTTGTCAAGGAAATCATGTATTGGTATACAAGAAATGCAGCCAAGAAGATTAACTCAGGGGCATTAATGGCAGATGCATGGCACCATCGTTCAGATGCATTATCATCTGTAGGAAGTTTTGTGGGTATATTAGGAGCCAGAATGGGATTTCCTATGCTGGATCCTTTGGCCAGTGTTGTCATCTGTCTGTTTGTTGTCAAGGCAGCTGTTGATATTTTCAGAGACGCCATCAGCAAGATGACGGATAAATCCTGCGATCAGGAAACCGTGAATGAAATGCATGACTGCATTATGAATATTCAGGGTGTAGAAGGCATAGACCTTCTGAAGACAAGAAGTTTCGGGTCGAAGTATTATGTAGATATTGAGATCAAAGCGGATGGTGATAAAAAATTGTGGGAGGCACATGCCATTGCTGAGAATGTCCATCATGCCATAGAGCAGCGGTTCCCATTGGTCAAACATTGCATGGTCCACGTCAATCCGGCATAAAATAATAAATGCAGAATGCTGTGTTGTTTAAATGCGCAAGAAATGATAAAAAATTACTTAGACAGAGGTTTAGGTGAAACAGTATTGAAAATTTAATAGAGTGCGGTAAAAAGCTTTAGAATAGGCTTCAAAAAGGCCATTCAGACACAGGGGCTTCAACGGCGGCTGGTACTTAGGCAGTGTATTGTACTGCCTTATGTACCATTGCCAGACGTTGGCAGCGGAAGCAATCCTGTGACTGAATGGCCTTTTTGAAGCCTTTTTATGTCTGGGGCCGCACGCTCAACTTTTCGTATTTTTTTCATGAATTTTACATAACCCTGGTTTTAGATTTTACATGGAAGTTTTATCTTTAATAGCGACACGAGAAGTTAAAGAGTTAAAAAGGAAAATCTCAAAGAAGGAGAAATGAGAAATGAAAAAATTTATTTGTACAGCATTAACACTTGCAATGGTTGTAGGAAGCCTTGCAGGATGCGGAAGTTCATCATCTAAAGAAACAACAGCAGCAAGCGGTGCCGCTACGGAAGCTGCCACAGAAGCAGCACAGACAGAAGTTGCTGCAGCAACAGGTGATTTTGATACAAGCAAAGAAATCAGTGTTAACTCACGTGAAGATGGTTCAGGTACAAGAGGCGCTTTCATAGAATTGTTTGGTGTAGAAGAGAAAGCCGCTGATGGTACAAAGGTTGATAATACAACAGTGGAAGCAAATATTACAAACAGCACATCTGTTATGATGACAAGCGTAGCTGGTGATCCATATGCAATCGGTTATATTTCACTTGGTTCGTTAAACGATACAGTAAAGGCTGTTAAGATTGACGGCGCCGAGGCAACAACAGATAATGTTGCAAATGGCACATATAAAGTAGCAAGACCGTTTAATATTGTAACAAAAGACGGACTCAGTGATGTGGCAAAGGATTTTGTAGATTATATTATGAGCGCTGAAGGTCAGGATATCATTGAACAGAACGGTTACATCAAGATTGATCAGAATGCAGCAGCTTATGCAGGCAGTAAGCCTGATGGTAAAATCGTTGTCGCAGGTTCCTCAAGTGTATCTCCGGTTATGGAAAAATTAAAAGAAGCTTATCTTGCAGTGAACACAAATGCAGATATTGAAATCCAGACATCCGATTCCACAACAGGTGTTACATCTACACAGGAAGGTATCTGTGATATCGGTATGGCTTCCAGAGATCTGAAAGATACAGAAACAGGTGTAACAGCAACAACAATTGCACAGGATGGTATCGCAGTTATTGTCAACAATGAAAACCCTGTAGAGAACCTGACAAGTGACCAGGTAAAATCTATCTTCACAGGTGAAACAACAGTCTGGGCAGATGTTCAGTAAGCACTATTCGAGTCAATGAATTGGGGGCTGTCTCCGGACAGTCCCCATGTTTTAGGATGCAGGAGTATTTATGAAAGTTAAAGAAAAAGTAATGGAAATTGTTTTTCTGGTGGCGGCCTGTGTTTCTATTCTGGCAGTTTTACTGATCTGTGTTTTCCTCTTTTCAAGTGGTATTCCGGCCATTGGCAAGATTGGACCGCTGAATTTCCTTGGAGGAACTGTCTGGAAACCAAGCAATAACTTATTTGGTATTTTACCGATGATTCTCGGCAGTATTTATGTTACAGCAGGGGCCATCATCATTGGTGTTCCAATTGGTATATTTATGGCTGTTTTCATGGCAAGGTTTTGCCCGGGCAGCCTGTATAAAATTTTGAAGCCGGCAGTAGAACTTCTGGCGGGTATCCCATCGATTGTTTATGGTTTCTTTGGTATGGAAGTTTTGGTGCCACTGCTCCGAAATACATTTGCGGCATTTAACTGCAAAGGTAATTCTATGCTGGCAGCATCCATTCTGTTAGGCATTATGATACTTCCCACCATTATCGGTGTTTCTGAATCCGCGATTCGTGCAGTGCCGAACAGTTATTATGAAGGATCTCTGGCATTGGGAGCAGATCATGAAAGAAGTGTATTCTTTGCGGTGCTTCCGGCTGCTAAATCCGGCATTCTGGCCGGCGTTGTCCTTGGTATTGGACGTGCGATTGGTGAAACAATGGCGGTTATCATGGTAGCAGGTAATCAGCCGGCGATGGCGCACAGTATATTTAAGGGTGTACGAACCATGACAGCCAATGTTGTCATTGAAATGGGGTATGCAACAGGTATTCACAGAGAAGCATTGATTGCGACAGGTGTTGTATTATTTGTATTTATTCTTCTGATCAATCTGTTGTTCTCAGTTATTAAAAGGAGGGAGAAATAATGAGTGAAGTAGACGGCGTTAAAGCAATTAATAAAGTCACTTTTGGACAGCGCCTGAAAGCTTATAAAAGAAGCAAATTATCTTTCCTTCTGGCAGTACTTGTTTTACTTTCAGCCATTATTACGATTGGCGTGCTGGGTTACCTGATATTTTATATTTTGATTAAGGGCGTCCAAAATCTCAGTCCAGACCTGTTCTCATTGACTTATACATCAGAAAATGTGTCCATGATTCCGGCGATCATTAATACGCTGATTATGACGATTCTGGCTCTTCTGATCGCGGTACCGCTTGGTATTTTCTCAGCTATCTATATGGTTGAATATGCTAAAAAAGGAAATAAGCTGGTAGGTGTTGTCAGTGTGACAACGGAAACACTGGCAGGTATTCCTTCTATTGTCTATGGCCTTTTCGGTATGCTGTTTTTCGTTACCTATTGCCATTGGAAATATTCTATACTGGCCGGTGCATTTACTCTCTCCATTATGATTCTGCCTTCTATTATGCGTACGACGCAGGAAGCCCTTTTGTCAGTGCCGGATTCATTCCGTGAAGGCAGTTATGGACTGGGAGCCGGTAAATTGAGAACCGTTTTTAGAATTGTTCTGCCGTCAGCAATTCCGGGTATACTGGCAGGTATTATTCTGGCTATTGGTCGTATTGTAGGTGAGACAGCAGCTTTAATCTTTACAGCCGGAACTGTACCGGATATTGCAAAAAACCTGATGTCATCAGGACGAACACTGGCGGTTCATATGTATGTGTTATCCGGTGAAGGACTGCATACGGATCAGGCTTATGCAACGGCGGTTGTGCTGCTGGTTGTTGTTATCATTATCAATGGATTATCCACACTGATCGCCAAGAAATTTACGAAGGCCTAGAAGAAAGAGAAAGGAATAGATATGGATAAATTTAATGTAGAACATCTTGATATATATTATGGTGATTTCAAGGCGCTCAAGGATATCAACCTGAAGCTTCCGGCCAACGAGATCACCGCATTTATCGGACCGTCCGGCTGCGGTAAATCAACATTTTTAAAATCACTGAATCGTATGAATGATCTGGTGGAGGGATGCAAGATTACCGGTAAAGTGACGTTGGACGGTGAGGACATTTACGGATCGAATATGGACGTCAATGTGCTGAGAAAAAAAGTAGGTATGGTTTTTCAGAAACCGAATCCTTTTCCGATGAGTGTTTATGACAATATTACATATGGACCGAGAACCCATGGTATCCACAAAAAATCCCAATTGGACGAAATTGTAGAACGCTCACTGAGAGGAGCCGCAATCTGGGATGAATTAAAGGACAGATTAAATAAGAGTGCCCTTGGACTTTCCGGTGGTCAGCAGCAGAGACTTTGTATTGCAAGAGCACTGGCTGTACAGCCGGATGTCATCCTGATGGATGAACCAACGTCTGCTTTGGACCCAATCTCAACTTCCAAGATTGAAGATCTGGTTTTGGAATTGAAAAAAGATTATACCATCATCATGGTCACTCATAATATGCAGCAGGCGACCCGTGTTTCAGACAGAACCGTCTTTTTCCTGTTGGGTGAAGTGATTGAAGACGGCAAAACAGAAGAACTCTTCTCTATGCCGAGAGATAAGAGAACAGAAGATTATATCACAGGGAGGTTTGGCTAATGCGCAATCGTTTCGATTTACAGTTAAAGCAGCTTAATGACGACATTATTGAGATGGGCAATATGATTGAGAGAGCCATCGAAATGGGTGTTTATGCCCTGATTGGTCACGATACGGATAAAGCAAAGCAGACCATTGATTATGATATGGATATTGATCACATGGAACGCGATATTGAAGCACTGTGTATGAAACTTCTGCTTCAGCAGCAGCCGGTGGCAAGAGATTTGAGACAGATTTCCTCAGCATTGAAGATGATCACAGATATGGAGCGAATCGGGGATCAGGCCTCGGATATTGCGGAGTTATCGCTGCAGCTGGGAGATGTATCTGATATTGATGAAATATCACTGATTCAGAAAATGGCCAATGAGACAATGATGATGGTTGTCCGTGGTACAGAGGCATATGTAACAAAAGACCTGGATGTAGCCCATAATATTATTGATAATGATGATGTGGTAGATGATCTCTTTGATCAGATTAAAATGGCACTGGTTAAGCGTATCCAGGATAATCATGTGAAGAGTTTTGAGGCGGCGGATCTGTTGATGGTGGCTAAATACTTTGAACGTATCGGTGATCATGCCACCAATATTGCTGAATGGGTGATTTATTCTATTACAGGCAAGCATGTAGATGAGGCAGATAATTAAGCTGTGCAATGAGATTGCAGGAGAGATAAAAGAAAGGCGGGAGAGAATGATGATGAAGCGTATGTGGTATGAACTGAATATTCTGGCACTGAGAAAACATGTGCGTCCTGTCAGCTTGTTCCTGCTGGTGCATACACTGCTCTGGTGTGATCTGACATGGCTGATTTGTCAGATTGGATGCGATATCCTGGAGATACCAAAGACATTATATCAGATGAATATCCTTCTGATCACAGCCTATGCAGGTGTCTTTGGCGGACTGATCGGCGGAATGATCTATCTGATGCATGAAAATCTGACCTGAATACAGGAAGGATGTCTGTAAGCAGAAACGAATTCCGTATTAGGATATGCGAGCGAGTCTTGAAATCATAAGAAACACGCTTCGCGAGTTTCTTATGATTATCGCGACAGTCGCCAAGGCCTCATGCAAGCATGGGCTTTGGCTCATTGCTCGCGTAAATAAAAGTGACCCGTATGCTGTGGAAATCACGGTATACGGGTCATTTTCAGATTGTTTGTAAAACACGGAAATCTGCGGAGCCTGCCATAAACCGGCCTATGATCATTCATTATATCCGTCCGGCAGAATGTACAGAGAATCAATGGAATGTTGTATGTAAGTGGTAGGAATAAAAGCATTCCTGGTTCCCGTGATATTCTGCACACAGCCGACAGCATCTGCCGTATCGCAGACAGGTACCGTAGATTTAAGCGTTAGTATGATTATAACATTTTGCATAGTAAATAGCAACGATTAAAATCATGAAGAATTATGAAAAATAGCCATATATCTGTGAAAAGAGGTTGCATTTAGATGGAGCAACTGGTAAGCTAGAATAGGAAATGATAATGACAGATATAGAGACAACAAAGGAGTAGAGGAAAATGAAAAAGTTTATATCTGCAATATGTGTCATAGCGTTGATGATGCCGTCGACATTATCAGCTTTTGCAGATGCGGGAACAGCGGACAATCTGAGCGGACAGCAGGCTGTTGTGGTAGATGTCGCTGACAGTACGGAGGATGCCGCAGAAACGGAGACAGAAACAGTTGTTGAGACAGAAAGTGCTTCTGTTGTATCAACAGAGAAGGCTTCCGATACAAAAGCGACGTCAGATACATCAAAGGCATCTGAGACAGAGACTATGGATGAGACGGAGGATGAACCGGAAGTAGACCCGCAGTATGCAGATGATCCGCAGTATTGGAAGGAAATGAAGAAACAGTATGGTGTTGCAACAATGAGTGCAGTACCGGATGAGTATAGACATAATTCCAGATTCTCAGACTGTGTTGTAAGATATGGTGTGGATGTATCCAGTTATCAGGAAGATATTGACTGGGCGAAGGCAAAGGACGATGGGGTTGAATTTGCTATTATCCGTGCCGGATACAGAGGATGGGGAAGTGCCGGCAATCCGGGCAAGGATCCGTACTTGATTAAGAATATTGAGGGAGCACAGGCCCAGGGCATCAGAGTTGGTGTGTACATTTATTCCCAGGCCATTACACCGGATGAGGCAAGGCAGGAAGTGGACTGGGTGATCGGATGGCTGCAGGGGCATCAGATCGATCTGCCGATGGTTTTGGATTATGAATATGCTGAAAGCTATGGCGCTTTAACAGGACGACTTTACAATGCGAATTTATCCCGTCAGGCAGCTACGAATGTGTGTCTTGCGTTCTGTGATTATGCAAGTCAGAAAGGCTATATACCGATGGTCTATGCGAACAAAGGGATGCTGGAGAATAATCTGAATGCATCTGCTATCAGCGAGAAGTATCCGATTTGGCTGGCACATTATACATATCAGACCGGATATACGGGGGATTATGACTTCTGGCAGTATAGTTCACAGACGACTGTAGATGGCATCCCTGGATCCGTAGATGGCGATTTCTGGTATGAAGATGCTGACAACTATGAAGTGACTTTAGACAACTATACAGCTCCTCAGTGCATGGAAGCCGGAGAGGGATTTTTTGTTGAGGGAAGAGTTTCCTCTGGATTGAAGTTGGATGCGGTTACAGTCGGTGTTTATGATAGAAATAATCATCAGGTAACAGGCGGAACTGCTTATCCGGGAACTTATACATACGATCTTTCAGCATTAGATGCATCAGTGAAGATTAGAGGCCTTTCTGGTGGTATGTATCATTATAAAGTAATTGTTCAGGATTCAGAGGGAGAGCATCAAATGCTGGATAAGGTTTTCTCTGTATGCAGTAACTCCCCGACGATTCAGGATGGTACTTATCTGATTGCATCAGCAAAGAACCAGAATAAGGTACTTTCTGTTGATAACAACAGAAATACATCAGGCACAAATATTTTGCTCTGGAATCGCTTAGAAATTCCATATCGACAGTTCCAGTTTACTTATCAGGGAAATGGTTATTATAAGATTAAGAATATGGGCTCTGGGTTATATCTCTCAGCAGCAGGGCAGAGAGGTTCATCGGGAACCAATGTAGAACAATCTTCATCAGCAACCTTATGGCAGGTGCTGCCTGATGGTGCAGGCGGTTATTATATTGTTCCGAACTGTTCGTACACAAGCTGTTTGGATCTGTATACAGGTATACCTGATAATGGCAAGAATATAGACCTTTGGAATTACAATATGCGAGGATCACAGCGCTGGTATCTGATCAGTTCATCAGCTAAGCCGTCCATCAGCGGTCAGACTATACCGGGCAATATGCAGCAGGGATCGTCATTCAGCATTCGGGGCACAGTTTCATCAAGAGAGAAAATCACATCTGTGACAGTTGGTGCTTACGATACGAATGGCAGAATGAAGATTGGAAAGACAGCTCAGACAAATGCAAAAGCCTATAATCTGAAGAATCTTGATACAAGCATTAAGTTCGGCTCATTGCCGGCAGGTGCCTATCGTTATAAGGTAACCGTAAAGACAACCACTGGCACCTATACATTGATTAACCGGATTTTTATGGTGAAGAGCAATGGCAGAACTGTTTCTAATGGTACCTATCGACTGGTTCTGGCTCAGAATAAGAATTATGCCATTTCGGTTGATCGTGACGGAAAAACGTCGGGGACGAATCTTCTTTTGTGGGCAAATAGAAATGTTGCTTTCAGACGATTTAAGTTCACCTATCAGAGCAATGGTTACTACACAATTAAGAACCAAGGTTCCGGCCTGTATCTTTCTGTAAAAGGACAGGGTTCGGCATCCGGTTCTAATGTAGAATTGTCTTCATCAG
>OGQY01002302.1_pt1 | contig 11553 bp, 9 predicted proteins | sample 1553361 | NCBI WGS metagenome assembly OGQY01 (sample SAMEA2579963, study PRJEB22360) | human gut metagenome | reverse complement strand
TAAGTTGATTGAGTGCGCAAAGTTACTGATTTTTATACAGATTACACATTTTTGCGCTGTTTATTTGATGTAGACTTTCACCACAGAGGGCACAGAGTTTCACTGAGTTTTCTTTCTTCAATTAATGAAGGAAGTCTATTGGTCATTAGAGGTATAAAAACTCTGTGAAACTCTGTGTGCTCTGTGGTGAGTAAACCTCAGAAATTCAGTGGAGTCTCTGTGCAAGCATTCGGAGCGCGGATGCGCATCACACTTGACAGGGTGGGGGCTACGCGGGTAATATTGACGGGAACCCGGATCGTTTCGGGCTTCACTCCACCGCCCAGGAAGATGAGCGGAGCAGGAACATTGGCATGACGTACCACGCGGTTATCGGTGGCATTTTCTTCCACGATAGTCCATCCGGGCAATACGTCTATCAGTAAGTCGCCCGAACGTTTGCGATGAAAGCTGTTCCGGGCAAGTTCTATCTGGGGCGACCAGGGACCCAGCAGCAGGCGGTGGGCTGAATACGCCTCGTTCACTCCGCTGAATTGTATCAGGAAGTCGGCGGACTTGTCTTGAATTTCCGCCAGATTCAGCTGCTTGTTCTCTATTAATTTATGGTTGAGATAAATTTGCTGGTTATGATAAGTCTCTACGTACTGTCCTTCGCCATACGTGGCCATGAGATACATGTTCAGCAGGGTGGCGCAGCGGTTCAGGTAGAATTCCCCGCCGGGGATGCGGTACAGGCCGAGATCGGGAGCTTCCGGATCGGCATAGCCCGTAGAGGTGATGCAGAAGACGACGTTGTGCAGACCTACTTTGCGATCGATGAGGTCGAGCAGTGCGGCAATGCTGCGGTCGAGGCGTACATACGTGTCCTGCATTTCCATGGCACATTCCTGCGTACTCTTATGGTTGTAGTTTCCGGCGTAATAGGTCAGTGCCAGCAGGTCGGGTATCTCATCTTTGGCGATGGTGCTCTTTTCCAGAAGTTCTTCTGTCAGCAGGTTCACTTCGTCGTTGATGAACGGGCTGGTGAGCAGTCGGCGGAATTTATTGCGTCGTTCGCTGTCGAACTTATATTTGAAGGGTTGGTCCCGCCATTCGGGCAGGAATGTATATTTGTTGATGGGGTGTGCCGGTTCCCATACCATGTCGCGGATGCGGAAGTCGGGTGATTTCCGTTCGTTGTACTGGCTTACCCACCACGGGAACTCGCTGTAATATGTAGTGCTGCACCATTTGCCTGTGTTCTCGTTCAGCCAGAAAGCACCGTTTCCGGTATGTCCGGCAGCCAGTACGGCCGCGTCGCGTGAGGGGGCGATGGCATACACCAGGCCTTTGTTGCGGGTGGCTACTTTCAGTTCGTCGGCAATGGTAGAGGTCAGTAATTGGGAGGGAGAAGAGTTTTCGTCGGTGAAGTTGCCCATAAATGCGCCGTCGTCCACGCAATTCACGGGGCGCAGGGTGCTTGCATCCATCCAGTATTGGGATATGATGCCGTTCATCGAAGGCGTCGTGCCGCTGTAGATGGCAGCGATGGCAGAAGCGCGGTCTGTTCCGTTGAAAGGGAATTCGGTCTGGTAGAACACTTTCCCTTCGCGCATCAGTCTTTTGAAACCTTTCTCTCCGTAGAGGGTTGAGAATGCTTCCATATAGTCGGTGCGCAGTTGGTCAATCGTCAGCATAACCACTAATTTAGGTGTGGCAGGCAACGGTTGTGCTTGCAGACCGGTGAAAGTAAGTGCGAGTATGGAAGTAATCAGTCCCTTTTTCATTTATCTCTTTTTCAATGTCAAAATAAGATTGCTTGCTGAACGTACCAGCAAACAAAGTGCCAAAGGTAATACAGCTAAGTCAATTCTTTGCGGTATTATCGCCCAAAGCAGTATAAAAAGTGTTAAAACAGCGCAATTCGTTCTCATGTACCAGCTTTTCTGCCGTTTTCTCACCTTATTTATCATCCACGGGAGGCAAAATAAGTGCAGGGGATGGAATACGAACAGCAGGTAATTGGGGCTTACTGCGGGGTGTTGGGAGAAGAGGGCGAGGAAGGCGAGGATGCACCCGGCTATTCCGGCACAGAAGAACAGGATTAGGTCGAGTCCCCAGAGGGTTTTCCCGCGGCGGATGCCGTAGATGGTAGCGGCTGCCACCAGCACAAACAGCAGCAGGGCCGATTGCATCGGGGTGATTCCTCCGGAGCGGTGGTCGGCATCAGTCAGTCCGGTTACCACTATTTTCTCTTCGGAGGATACGAGGGGACGTGCCTGGCCTTCGTTGTCTACGATCCGGGCTGTGTTGAAGAAGTCCTGCACATAGAAGGGAACGAACATCATCAGTCGTCGGTTGATGGGTTGGTCGGCTTTGCTGCCCATGCACAGGTCCATGCCGAAGCGTGACCACGGATGACCTTCACTATATTTATGCAGCAAATCGCGGAAAGTGACTCCCGTGTCGGTATCGGTCATATTGTCAGCATACTGCAAGGTGCCGTCGATGGCGGCCTCTATCTGGTCGCGCGGACGGGTGGCGCAGTTGTCGTAGAAGAAGTTATAGCGATATATGCGGTTTTCGGGCCGGTAGTTTTCCTGAAGCAGGTTGAAGAGGTGTTCTTTTTCTGCTTGGGTGAGGTTCAGGGTCTGTTGCCAGACGTCCCGTCCCAGGTAGTTGTACTCGGAGGCGAAGTGCTCGTAATTGGTTACGCCTAGTTGATAGTCCGTCTCTCCCAGGGCGAAGCGGAAGATGAAGTTGGGGGCGTTGAAATTGAACATGCCGTAGTTGAAGACGGCGTCAATGCCCCGGGTGAAGTTTTCGTAACGGATGGCGGTGTGGCCGAACAGGGAATAGATTTCCCCACCCGAGGCGCAGGTCAGCAGGCTGATGCGGATGGAGTCGGGGGTAGCTTCTTGCGGCGTTTGCGGCTGGGCGGAGGCCGTGGACGGGCAGAGGAGGCGGAGGAGGAAATATATGAGAATGAGTAAGTTTCTTTTCATGCTGCAAAGTTATAAACTGGAAAATTCTGAATAGGTGAGAATTTGTATTGTAGTTTCCATATTCTTCTGCTTTTTAGTTTTCACAAAAGTACATTTTTTTAAGTTAGGGCGCAATGAAAAGATAGTTAATTATGCGAATCAGGGGGTGAGTTTGATTTATAACGGTATAGTAATGAATAAGACTCACCACAGATTACACAGATTCACACAGATTTATTAATCTAATAATCAGTAAAATAGAATCTGTGTCAATCTGTGTAATCTGTGGTGAATTAATTCATAACCGGAAAGATATGAATCAATTCAACTCCTGATTCGCATTAATTATCAATTTGAAAATAGACAAGAAATAAAACAAGCAATGTTCCGGCGATAAAGAAGCAATCTTATGATAGACAGCATTGCTTCTTATCCTCCGGAACATTGCTTCTGATCAGGGCGCTTCGAGAAAATCTATCAATAATTGCACTTGGCGCTTGCTGAAGGTCTGGTCATTTTTTCCTTCACGGCCGCCGTAGAGTTGGCGGTGCAGTTCGGGATTGACGGCGATCCACTTCCGCAGTTTTTTCAGTGCGGCTTCGGCCGAGAGGCAGGGGAAATAGAGCTGTGCGAACTCGGTTTTCAGGTATGCCTTGATTTCAAATTTATCTTCGGGAGTCTCTTTTTTATCTTCGGGAATCCTTTTCGTTTTTTCTGTTGTTTCCATGTTCTATGAATTTTAAGAATTTGTTGTTTTGAAGTTTTTAGTCTGAATTATTCGTGGAGGCTTGTCGGGAAGTCCGGAACAATTGCAGACTAAGGTAGAATATTTACATAATGCAGCCATTTCCGGCCGCTTTTTTTGCCCGTGTCAGTGACAAAATGGTGACAGTGACACCTATACACCTATTTTGTGCTCTTTGTGTTGCACTTCTTATAGTTATCTCCTTCTTTTATAATAAGTTGGGCTTTGACGGCTTTTTGTATCCAGCGTTTTCCGGTTCGTGCGCAGGCTCCATTTTCCTGTACGGCCCGGACGAAATCCATGTAGGTAAAAACTCTTGGCATGGATGCAAGGGTGTCCTCAAGCTGGTGGAACTTGTGCATGCTCACGGGCGGCAGACTGGTGTCGGGCAGCGAGGTGCTGAGCAGAAGACTGTGTTCGAGCAGCGTGTGGGCGATGTCCATGGCTGTTCGGAAATCATCGTCCGTGCAGCAGTATTCCTTCGCGTAAGCGTAGTCGGTGTATTTCCGGAAAATGGTGAGAATGGCTGCCAGGCGCATGGCAAGCAGTCCGTTGCGGTAAACGATGCCGCTTGAAGATTCGCGTCCTTCTAGCAGGGTGCGTTTCAGCAGGAGGCTGAAGTGGGCGGTATGTTGTTGCCACTGTTGGGGACTGAAGGTGACGAGGGTGGGCGACTGGAGCAGCAGCTTGTGCATTTCAAACAGTTCGCTTCCCAACCCGTAGAAGTAGCTGTGCAGGTCCACTTCCCCTTCCTGGGGTGCGCACGATTCCCACAACTGGCTTTGCTGGCGGGTGTAGATGCCGAAGCGGCTGTAGAGTCCCACTTCGAGCGAACGGAAGAAGTTGCGGAACTGTTCCTGCGTACCGGCGATGCTCAGTGCCAGGTGGGGGTGGTGAACAACGATGGGGTCGCCGTCTATCTTGTAAGAAGAGGAGACTTCTTCGTGATGGGCCGCCTTACAGAGGATGTCTTCGTATTTGCCGCAATCTTGTCCCAGCGAGGAGACCAGGGTGTTGATTTCGGTAGTAGTCATGCAGCAACCTATTTCGCCGGCAGCGGCAAGGCTCTGTATGAGCCGGCTCTTACTGGTGGTGGCTGAGATTTTGAGGTATTGCGCCTGGGGCTCTTCCGGTTTCAGGTCGAGGTTGGGCAGGCGTTTGGCGTGCCGGGCCTGCTGCTGTTCCTGCTCCCAGGCCAGTAGTTTCTGATCGTATTCCTTTTTCTGTTCGCGGCGCAGCCGGTCGTAGAACTCCTGTGTGGCGTCCAGCAGTATGGATGTGAACCCCAGCGCACCTTTTCCGGCTCCTGCGGGTGCTACGACGGCAAGATAGAAATGGGGCGAAAGCAGTGACTTCTTATAGAAGAAACTGACGTTGGGAAAGAGGGCGCTACAACTGTTCATGCTGCCCAGCAGCATGAGGTCGCGTTCGCGCTTGTCGGTGGCATGCGTGCAGCAGCGTTTCAGAAATTCGGGCAGGCGGGTGTAAACTTCCTCGGGGATGTATGGGGAAGCGGCCCGTAATTCGTTGTTTTTTTCTAACACTTCTTCGGGTGATTCCTCCTCGTTTGCAACCGAAAAAGGTGCATAGGTGTCACTGTCACCGAAATGGCACCGATTCGTCTCTTTTTCTTCCTTTTTCTTCTGAATAATGAACTGATAACCAGATACTACACGTTTTTGTATATCTTGCATCGTAAAATCGGTAGCGGCGTAATGCTGCGCGAAAAGTTCGGTGAGCTTTTTTGTTTCCTCCTGCGAAAATCCCTTACTTGCTGCCGCACGTCCCAACTTCAGGGCAAGGTCGTTCCGACTACCGCGGATGAAGGGGTTGCGGTGTTCGAATTCATCGAGGAAGTTGGCTATGAAGCCATTTTCCGATGGGGCGTTACCCGGGGCGATTGTTTCTTTCGTTTCTGCCTCTGTTACTTTCGTTACGCTTTCCGCAGGCATTTCGAAGGCGATTGCACCGGGATTGTAGTAGGCTTCGGGATGCCAGGAGTAGAAACAGGGCTGCGTCAGTATCTTGCATTTATCATCGTACGGGTGACCTACGTGTGCGCTGACCGCTCTGCCTACGGCTGCATAAAGCTGTTCGTAATTTTTCTGCACGTCTTCGGGACGGACGTGTATCAGCATTTTGTTTCCTTCTTCGGAGATGCTGATAAAGGAGGCGGCAACAAAGGGGAGCGATTGGGAGAGGAGGAAGATTTCCCGGGTGCGTCCGTTGCTGTGGTCGAGGTCGATGCAGAGCAGTTCGCTGTGTTGTTGCAGGTCTTTTACGGCGTGTCCGTTGCTGCATACGCCTGCGGGGATGATGCACGGCATACCGTCTTTCAGTTTCTGTGCTTCGGCTTCGTGTCCGGGCAGGGTTTTCAGGCGACGGTAGTCCTGCACTACTTGCCTGAAGCGGTCGCTGCGTACCGTGTCAATAAAATCGTGGATACTGATGGTGTGTGGTGCTTTGCTCCGCACGCTTGGGAATTCGGAAACCAGGGGTTCCCGATTTACTGTATTTTCCATATCTGTTTATGTTTTACAGTCGTGCATTGGCACTATTGCCTTTACACGCCTCGAAGGTATGGAAAACATTTTTTAGATACTTTGCGCTTTTGTACACTTGCCTTTTTTAATGTTTTGATTATCAGTACGGAGGAACGGTTGAAGTGTACAAAATGCTTTTTTGGATAAATTTAACAGCTACAAGATACGACAGCTTTTAAGTAACGCTTAAAAAATAGGTTGGTACATAAGAAAGTGAGGCGAGTAAGTTTATAAATGATAATTTAGCAGCGTAGCGCTGGAGCAAGGTTCTCCTTCGGCGTGCAAGTAATCTTTCAGACGCGGATGACGCGGATAACGCGGATTCTTTTTTCCTTCGGTGTGATATGCCGGTATGTATAGCGCAGCTTTAAAAATCCGCGTCATCCGTGTCATCCGCGTCTAAAAGATTAAAGTCCGCGTTCGTCCGCCTTATCCGCGTAGTCCGCGTACCCATTCCCTCGCTGCTAAATTATCATTTATGTACCAACTTGTTTTTAAGCGTTACCAAATTCTTTTCCTGCTTTTTTCTTTTTTGCAATCAGCGACGAACTTGTCTATTTCTTTGCTGAGTTGCTTCAGTTCCCTGCATGCCTGGTCGCTTAGTTCGTGTTCCCTGTTCAATTTTTCCAGGTATTCTTTTATTTGTCTGATGGCTTGCAGTTCGGCTTTACCGGTTGTCTCGCAGTGTTTGTAAAGGATGTCTTCCTGTGTGTCAGTAGTTAGCTGGCTGTTCTTTTTAAACTCATGGTTATGTGTATTTAAAATATTTGATTCTGCAAAGGTAAATAGATTTATGCAGGTTGGGGAATAATCCGGGGTAAAAGTAAAAATAAATAAGGTAAAGTACGGATAAGTTCGCCCCGGTACGTCCCGGTACATCCCGTTTCGTCCTTTCGTTTTTGGTCTCTGAAGTACCTTTGTTGTGTCCTCAAAGTGGGGATCCTACGGAAGGTTTCGGGTAAGACGTCGCCTTGTATCAGTTTCCGTTCGAAACTATTTTCTTCCTTTTTAAACTCAAAAAAATTATGTCAGTAACATTTAAGAAAGTATTACGTAAAGACCCTTTCCATAAAGATGGTACGGGTAAATACTACCCTCAATTAATCGTTTGGGGAAAATCGGCGACACTGGAAAGTATTGCTGTTCAGATGAAAGAATCCAGTTCGCTCACTCTGGGTGATATACAGAGTGTGATAACCAACTTCGTTGGTGCTATGCGTCGTGAGCTTTTCAATGGCCGTTCGGTAAACATCGACAACTTCGGTGTATTCAGCCTTTCGGCTACTACCGAAGGTTCGGAGAAGAAGGACGACTGTCAATCTACCAAGATCAGATCCGTCCGTATCAACTTCCGTGCTTCCAGCAGTATTCGTCCGCAGGTGGCTGCCACGCGTGCCGAAGACCGTATGGACTTCGTAGATCTGGAGTCGCAGTTGAAGGCTGCCGGCAGTGGTTCGGGCAGTGGCGAAGGTAGCGGCAACGAAGGCGGTGACGGAGGATTGGACGAGAATCCGCTGGGATAGGCTCTGAAACCGTAGTCTTCGGAAATTAAAAATTAAACACTAATCACTAAGTTACATGAGAACAATCGATCACATCGTTATTCACTGTTCCGCCACACGCGAAGACCGTTCGCTGACTGTGGCCGAACTGGAGGAAAATCACCGTTGCCGTGGCTTCCGCGGTATCGGCTATCACTACTACATCCGTAAGGATGGCACGGTAATCAATACCCGTGCTTTGGAACTTGTCGGGGCGCATGCCAAGGGCCATAATTCTCACTCGATAGGCATCTGCTATGAGGGCGGTCTTGATGTCCGGGGGCGTGCCAAAGATACCCGTACGCCTGAACAACGCTCTGCGCTCCGGCTGCTTGTGCATCAACTCCTGAAACGCTTTCGGAACAATGTCCGTATCTGCGGGCATCGTGACCTCAGTCCGGACCTGAACGGTGACGGAGTGATAGAGCCGGAAGAATGGATTAAGGAGTGTCCGTGCTTCGAAGTGAGCAGGGAACTGTGATTTCCACTCTGTGACAATCATTTTTTTTAATTGCGTGGAAAGGAGGTGTGGAATTATGGCAATCAAGAAATCCGTATGGAGTATGATCTTGAAAGTAGCTGTCGCGGTGGTAACGGCGATAGCGGGTGTGCTGGGCGTAAATGCGATGACCCTGTAATGCGCTCTGATAATGACTTCTAATTTTCTGTAAACCGGCAATCCGGATGCTGGTTTGCAGAAAACGATATTAAACTACAAACAATAATGGATATGAAAAATATATATCGAATTATACTTATTATTATACTATGCACCGGTGTATTGCCGGTATGTGCACAAAGCAATTATTATGCTGCGATGCCTGATGTGACACCGCCTTCACCTACTTCCCGAGTATTTCAGAAGTTTTTGGGCTATCCCATTTCTCATGCGACGGGAACCATTGACATTAGTATCCCTCTATATACTGTGGAAGCTTACGGCTTGTCTCTCCCCTTGACTTTGAAGTATCATTCTTCGGGGGTAAGAGTGCAGGATCCTGTCGGTGTGGTGGGACGTAACTGGGCTTTGTTTCCGGGATTTAAGATATCACGGACGATTATGGGCAAACCGGATGAGGTGTATCCGGTGGCAGATGTCAGCGGAAATCTGACACGCGATGACTATATCTATATGTCTTCTCCTTATTCAAATGATTGTGATTGTTGGAATGAGCGCGGACATATTTATCCGTGTATGGACGGCCAGTATGATGTCTTTCAAATAAATATGCCTGGTATGGACGCTTCGTTCATATTACAACGTGTAAACGGGGTGGATGTAGTGAAACAGATATCGGATACTCCTTTAAAGATAACTCCTAAGTTGGATAATTCTACCAACTTTATCAGTACACGACTCTATGGTTTTGAAATTCTGGATGACAAAGGTATACGGTATGCCTTCGGGGAGAAGAATCCTGTACATGGTTTATCTAGTCCACAAAAATATGTTGAATATCAGCCTTATGGTTCTTGCTTTTGCGGTTGGATGCTTCGTGAAATCATTTTCCCCGGTAATGAAAAAATCTCGTTCACATACCAATCGGTAAGAGAAGATGTCCCAACTTTCAATCATACCTTATCGGTATTAGACAATGGGAAATCGATGTGGCTGGCTGGCTGTTTTCATAACGATATGATAGATAGCTCCACTGGCTCTGACAGTTCTTTTTGGCGTATACTTGGAGGTGATGGATACCAGATAAATGAAGGAAGAGACTCCCCTTATTCTTATATAAACAGGTCGTTGGTTCCTGATAGTATTATTATTCCAAACGGTTTGATTGATTTAAACTATTCAGCAGGTAAGTTGGCTTCTTTGAATGTGAAACAATCGTCAGGCATACAAGTGAGAAATGTACAGTTTACTTATGATACAACAACGGGTAACCTGCTGAAGAAAGTGAATATCAACGGTGAGGGCAATTATCTGTTTACCTACAAAAATGAAAGTTCTTTTAGTTATTTGCGTTCCGGTTTCGATTGGTGGGGTTTTTATAATGAAGCGGATTTCGGGGATGCTGACCTTCCCAATATAAATCTTGAAATACGGAAGACCACGGGTTCGTTGAATGTTCCTGTCAACCGAACTATCGGTAATCGTGCCAACAGGAAGCCTAATGCTGCGTATATGGACACATATTCATTGACAGAGATGCTCAGTCCGACAAAGGGAAAATTGAAAATTAGTTATGAACCACACCGCTTTACGGTAAAAAGAAAAGAGGAAATAGGTGGAGGGTTACGTGTGAAATCTACTGAGTTGTATGATCCGGTGTCAGGTAAGACAATCGTAAAAAACTATACTTATGAAGATGCGCATTTTATAGGTACGGATTATCCTGATGAGAAAAGTCTGATAACTACCAGATATATATGTCCTCTTGATGATGGTGGTTGCAGAGTACGCCAACGTACGCTTTCTGTATTTTCCGGTTTTCCAAATGTTCGGGGAAATACAAATCCTGTATGGTATGGCAAGATTACTGAAGTTGCCTCCGATTGGAAAAAAGTCTATCAATATGATTTTCGACCGGATGAATATGATAATGTTATTTTTGATGATTTATCCCCTGATTATTCATTGAATAATGAGTGTTTGCTTTCTGCAATGAATAGAATGTTATATCCGATTCCTTGGTTATTATCAGAAAACTTCTATAGGAAATCGGGAAATATTTATGAGAAAGTGCAATCGTTGACCAATATGTATGAGAAGTCTGAGATGAAAATGCCGGCAGCTATAGTAACCCCTTATCAATTCGGACTGAATGGCTACTCGAGCTGTCAGTTTATGGAAAAGCTGATAGCTTGCCCTAGTTATAATTATTGTGATGTATATGGATCTCCGGTAAAGTCTTTTCTGTATTATATAGCTACAGGCTATCATCGCTTGAAGTCCACTTGTAAAACCACTTATCAATCGAGTGACAGTATTGTTGAGAAGTCTGTTTTTGCCTATGATACGGAGCGTCCGTACAATATAATAAGTAAATCATCTTTGTGTAGCGGAGGTGCAGAGCAGGTGGAGAGAACCTATTACAGTAATAACACTATACCGGATAAAGAATCTCTGACAACATCCCAGCGAAGTGCCATTCAGCTATTGACTTCGCGAAATTATCTGACCACGCCTGTACAGCAGACTATGGAGAAAAAGGATAAACGGCTATACAGTGTATTGAGAGGATATAGCAGTAGCTTGTCTTCCGGGATGGTGGTGGAAGATCAGTATTACTGTAAAGGTACGGATAAGTACGAAAAACGAATCAGTTATAATAAATATGATATTTATGGTAACCCTGTATATATCAATAAGGATGGTGCTGAGAAGGTTGTATATTTGTGGGGATACAAGGGGCAATACCTGCTGGCTGAAATCAAGGGGGCAACTTACGAAGAAGTTAAAAAAGCGCTAATGGTGGATCCAGCTTCCATGTCGTCGTGCATACTTCCTTCTATACCTCTGTATCTGAATATGATAGATAATTTGTATAAAGCTTTGCCTTCTGCCCTGATTACCATCCCTTGATTGGGGTAAGTGGCATAATTTCTCCCAATAAAGCCAAAACGACTTTCGAATATAACAGCGATAGTCAGTTGATTCGCATAAAGGATACGGAAGGAAAGACAATGGAGGAATATCAATATCATTTCCGGCCATAAATGCAGTATGATCATATAAAAATAGTATTATGAAACGATTATATATTTTGATTTCATTTCTTTGCCTGATAGGTGCAGCTACAGCGCAAAATAGT
>OGQY01002292.1_pt1 | contig 11594 bp, 7 predicted proteins | sample 1553361 | NCBI WGS metagenome assembly OGQY01 (sample SAMEA2579963, study PRJEB22360) | human gut metagenome | reverse complement strand
TGCAGCCGGCGTTAATATGGCTGGCGCGACCATCGGACCGGACAGCACGATTTTCGACCTAAACATCGACGCTTTCCGTAAGGTGGTAGACCTGAATCTGTTCGGAACAGTTCTCCCGACAATGGTATTTGCCGATGTAATGGCTAACCAAAGAGAAGGTGCTATCGTTAACTTCTCTTCCGAATCCGCTTTGCGCCCGCTTACCCGTGTCGTGGGTTATGGTGCTGCCAAAGCCGCCATTTCCAACCTGACTAAATACCTGGCCGGTGAACTGGCGATCAAATTCGGAGAAGGTTTGCGTGTAAATGCAATTGCTCCGGGATTCTTCCTGACGGAGCAGAACCGTACTTTGATGACAAATCCGGACGGATCTTACACTCCACGTGCTGAATCTGTCATTGCACATACTCCGTTCAGACGTCTGGGTACACCGGATGAATTATTTGGTACAATCCAATACTTGATCAGCGACGCTTCCAAATTCGTAACCGGAACAATCGCTATCGTAGACGGTGGTTTTGATGCATTCTCTATTTAATCTCACAATTAAAAACAAGACATTATGTATTTATGTGAACAAACATGGCGCTGGTACGGACCGAACGATCCTGTTAGTCTTTCCGATATCCGCCAAGCCGGCGCTACCGGAATTGTAAATGCCTTGCATCATATCCCGAACGGAGAAGTATGGACTGTCGAAGAAATACAGAAACGCAAGGATATGATCGAAGCAGCCGGCTTACGCTGGAGCGTAGTGGAAAGTGTTCCCGTACACGAACATATCAAAACACAAAGTGGAGACTTCCAGAAATATATCGACAACTATAAAGAAAGTATCCGTAACTTGGCTGCATGTGACATCCGTGTGATTACTTACAATTTTATGCCGGTTTTGGACTGGACCCGTACAAACTTGGCTTACACCATGCCTGACGGCTCTAAAGCATTACGTTTCGAACGTGCAGCTTTTATGGCTTTCGATCTCTACATCCTGAAACGCCCTGCTGCAGAACAGGAATATACAGACGAAGAAAAAGCAATCGCAAAAGCCCGTTTCGACGAGATGAGCGAAGATGACAAAGCACTACTAGTACGCAATATGATCGCTGGCCTGCCCGGCTCCGAGGAAAGTTTCACATTGGATCAATTCCGGGCCGAACTGGATCGTTACAAAGACATCGATGCGGAAAGACTCCGCGCCAACTTGATTTATTTCCTGAAAGAGATTACTCCGGTTGCCGACGAAGTAGGCGCACGTATGGTTATCCATCCGGATGATCCTCCCTACTCGATCTTAGGCTTGCCCCGTATTTTGAGCACTGAAGAGGATTTCCGCAAGTTGATCGAAGCCGTACCAAACAAAAGCAACGGTTTATGCCTCTGTACCGGCTCATTCGGTGTTCGTGGGGATAATGACCTAGCCGGTATGATGAAACGGTTCGGTGACCGTATCGACTTCGTCCATATACGTAGTACCAAACGCGATGAAGCCGGAAACTTCTTCGAAGCAAACCTGCTGGAAGGAGACGTAAACGTTTATGAAGTAATGAAAGCCCTTCTTGAAATCGAGCAGGAACGCGGTTGCTCAATCGCAATGCGTCCGGATCACGGGCATCAGATGATCGATGACTTACACAAGAAGACTAATCCAGGTTATTCCTGTATCGGTCGTTTGCGTAGTTTGGCTGAATTGCGTGGTTTAGAACTGGGTATTGCCTGTTCTTTATTCAAATAATGAGTGACGAGTAATCACAAATAGTTTGGCATTGAAAGGCGTCTGATTCTTTTTCGGACGCCTTTTTCATTTTACCTCTCTCCCGTTTCACTTTTTTTCCTATTTTTGTAGTGTCAATAATTTTACAAAATGTCTAAAACACACTACAGCATATTGTCAGTCATATTATTACTAGTGTTAAGCGCATGCCATTCTTTGTGGACGGCTCAAACGCAGCCTGCCCCGCAGCAGGAATCAATCCTGGTCCTGCCAACAACGGATATTCCTCTTCCAAACACAGATTTTGCTTTTCTGTTTCCGGAAGAACCGAAACTGTACGAACAAACATCTCCCCGCAAAAATATAACAATAAACTTCTCCAACAGAGAAAAAAATGATATTGCCGTAACGGATCCGCTCCTGATGGCAGATGAGAATTCGATGCTTATCGATTTAAGCCTGATACAGAAAGAAGACTATGCTTTCCCTTTACCCGGCGCAAAAGTAATCTCTCCATATGCCGGACGTAGAAAACACCATTCGGGTGTAGATTTGAAAACTTGCGCCAATGATACGATCATATCAGCATTCGACGGAATCGTCCGTCTAGCTAAGCCTTATTATGCATACGGAAACGTAATTGTTGTACGCCATTACAACGGATTGGAAACAGTCTATAGCCATAACTCCAAAAATCTGGTCAAGCCGGGAGACTATGTAAAAGCCGGACAACCGATTGCACTGACCGGACGCACAGGAAGAGCTACGACGGAACACCTTCATTTTGAAGTACGGGTAAACGGGCAACACTTCAATCCGAATCTGGTATTCGACCTGCAAGAACGGAAACTTAACAATCAATGCCTGGTATTCACCCAAAAAGGTGGCAAAATTGCAGTGAAGCCCGTCGAACTAATGCCTCATCAGTTCGCAGGCGACTACAGTTACTCACCTGCCTCCTGTAAAAACAAGGAACAGATAGAAAGCAAAAAGGAAACTCTGTAACCCCCTTTTTCAATGCCCCTGCAAAGCTTCTATCAGAAGATTGATATTAACGGTAAACAAGCGGACTGATATCGCCAACAAAATAATACCGAAGAACTTCCGGATAATATAGATTCCGCCTTTTCCGAAAAAGCGTTCGATACGGGCTGTCATGCGAACGACAAAATAGACCCATATCATATTCAGTATTAAGGCTATCACAATATTGACACTAGCATACTCCGCCCTCAAAGATAATAATGTGGTAAACGAACCGGCACCCGCCAGTAAAGGAAAGACCAACGGAACCAGTGTCGCCTCCTTTATCGGTCCCTGATTTTTAAAGATTTCTATATCGAGTATCATTTCCAGTGATAACAGGAAAATAACAAACGAACCTGCCACTGCAAACGATTCGATATCCACATGGAAAAGCCGTAGCAGGACATCGCCTGCGTAGAAGAACCCAATCATCAACAAAAAAGAGATAACCGTTGCCTTCATAGCATTCACGTCCTTACCCTTTTCTTTCAAATTGATAATAATTGGAATGGAACCAATAATATCAATCACAGCAAATAACACAATGAATGCACTGATCATTTGCTGAAAATCAAAACTTTCAAACATAAGATACCCTTTTAATTGCTCTAAAGATACAAAATCTTTTCCAAGAGTCGACTGACAAATAGTAACAATCGCTTCGATAGACAACGTTTTTTCATACTAAATCAGAATCTCTTCACGAAAAAATAGCGACCTTTGCATACACTTATATTGCTCCAAGCAAGAAAGTAATTAAATGTTGTCGGGAGATATGGATATAAAAACGATTTTAAAAAAGTATTTGGTATTTGTCTTTGGATTATATTTTTTAGCTGCAGGAATTGTCCTGATTATACATTCCGCTTTAGGAACGACTCCTATTTCAAGTGTAAATTATGTGTTAAGCCTCAACAGCCCTCTTTCTTTAGGGACCTGTACCTTTATCGTAAACGTATTGCTGATACTAGGACAGTTCTGGTTAATCCGAGGGACGAAAAGCCGTCAAGACCAAATATCTATCCTGTTGCAAATTCCATTTTCGTTCATATTTTCAACATTCATAGATTTCAATATGGCACTCACTGAAGACCTGCATCCATCCAATTATATAACGTCGATTGCGCTGTTACTGTTGGGTTGTCTCATCCAGTCTATTGGTGTCGTATTAGAAATCAAACCCCAGGTTGCGATGATGAGTGCAGAAGGATTCGTCAACTACGCCGCCCGCCGTTACAATAAAGAGTTCGGAAAATTCAAGGTCATTTTCGATTTCACCTTAGTAACGGTCGCCATCATTTTATCACTGATCTTCACTCAACGGATCGAAGGAGTCAGAGAAGGCTCTCTGATAGCAGCCTGCATCACAGGCTATATCGTGAGTTTCCTGAACAATAAAATCATGACTCGAAAAATGCTTTCCAGGGTTTCTTCCATATCATCAAACCTCGCTTTCAATACGAATATTAATTGCATTCATTCCCCTCAGACCGCGTTCAAGTTCAAAAGTAACGATGTCGGTTTCCGAAATATCGGTCAGTGTATTATTACTAACATGAAAAAAATACTTCTCGCCGCTACCAAGGTCTTTGATAAAACCATATCCTTTTGATTCATTAAAATAATCAACCCTCCCTTTCAGTACTGTAAGTATCTCTATATTTTCTTTGTAGGAAGAAAATACCGGATTAACCGCATCACCGGAGGAATCACCTGGTCTGTGGATGAATTCCAGACGGAAGAAAATGCAAATTACAACGAAGCCATGACAATCTACGATGTCCTGTGTAATTCCAAAGAATACTGTCATCCCGCCCATGAATGGGTTCATATCGGCAGCCTTTCTACGGTGCGGGGAGGAAATCTGGCAAATGACAGTAACTTTTTCAGGGATGCAGGAAAGAAATTCGATGGAAAGACTGCAGAACTGGCGAAAGCCTGCGAGCGGCTACATGGGATCAGGCTGGAAAAAGGCGATGTGGCTTACCAGTTGGAACTGTTTTCGTTTCTTCCCGTTATACTGAGATTCTGGGAATCCGATGACGAATTCCCGGCGAGTTTGCAGGTGCTAGTGGACCGGAACATTCTGGAGTATATGCATTATGAGACGGTGATGTTTGCAATTGGGCATTTGCTGGAGAGAGTGAGAGAAGAGATGGAGCGAAAGTAGAGAACAGGTTGCTATAAACCGCTATTATCTGGAAGAACGGTAACAGCGGTTTTATTGCATTGCATATCAATAATTGATCCAGTAGAGCAATTTTGATTATGGAAAGAAACATCTGGGAAATAATATGAATTGGAAAAATAAATAAAAATGTGTCGAGAAATGTCGAATAAAATAGCAAAATACACTATAAAATGTCGAAAAACTTTGGAAACATTACCTGTTATATGCTATAATATAAAATAATGCATCATTTTTAATACGGATTTAAAATAATGGAGACAGAGAATATGGTGAGAGCAGCAGATAGCGATAATTTTCTGATACAACATACAGATTTTTCTTTGAGAGAACAGGTGAACTATCCGAATGGTGGAATATCAAGATTTTATGATAATGGCATCGATATGGTCATTATTGATGAAAATATTTGTGACCATAACCCGGATGAGCCTGTTTTTTCTTATATGCTTATTACAGACAAACAGAACAGTTATATCCATCAGTTTAAAAGAGTTTTTCGTTTCTTAGGTTATATACAGTCTGAAGTTGACAGCTATCTTGCTAACGATGAAATGACATTACCTGAAGATTACAGGATAACCGTTGGGGACCGGGCAGAACAGGCGGATGCATCACCTCTGGAGATCCATTTTGAGGATAGCTTTTCAAATGCCTACGGTATGAATGCGCTTAGATATTTGACACGCGAATATGGAATCAGTGATGAAAATGGAAACAATTATTTTCTCGATTATTTTATCAGAACACAGACCGAAAGATACGCTGTAGAAGAAAATGGACTTAATTTTCATCATCCGCAGATTATCGGAGAAGAAAAATACAGGAAACAGTTGAATAAACAAAATACCTGTGTTTTATGGGGAATCAAACTGTTCCGATTTTCAAAAGAAGATTGTGCGTTTCAAAATCGAATCGAAGATGATATCAAACAATATTTCGGAAAAGATACCACAGCATTTGTCGATGACGGATTGAAAATCGACAGAAAAGTGGAATTATATGAACACCAGACGATCAGTTTACAGGAAATACAAAAACGTAGAATGGCAGGTATCAAAGCATTTTTGATCGTATTACCAACGGCATCCGGAAAATCCAGGATTGTAGAGGAAGACCTGCGCGAATTTGCAAAAGAAAAACCGGGCTTCAGAGGACTGATATTGGTTCCGGGAATCAATATTCTTGCGGACTGGAGGGCAAGAGTACAGGAATCTGTACCGGAACTGGCAGAGAAAATAGAGATCAGAACCTATGCCTATATGTGCAGACATTATACGGAATTTCCAGCAGATTATTACAATTATATCGTAGTGGATGAGGCACATCATGCGGTTGCACCGATGCTGAAAAGAGTGATTCAGTATTATGAGGCGGATTTTACGGTTGGACTTACCGCAACGGATCAGCGTCCGGATAAGAAAAAACTGGAAACGGTTTTCGGAACATACTCCACTTCGCTATCCTTAAAAGAAGTCATGGAAAAAGGAATCGTTGCCCGGGCAAATGTTTACAGGATCGAAACAAATATTGATCTATCAAAAGTCCGATTCAACGGAAAAGACTATATCAATGCAGATCTTGAAAAAAGAATACGGGTTACTTCAAGAAATGAGCTGATTGTCAATGTCCTTCAGGAATATTTTGGAGACGGAGAAGCTGCCAGACGGCAGGGAGTCATCTTTTGCGTCAATGTTGCCCATGCAAATGAGATGGCAAAACTACTCAACAAAGCCAATATCACTGCAGCCAGCTACACCAGACAGACAAAGAATCCGGCGGCTGTTATGGCAGATTTTAAACAGAAGAAGATTCGGTTTTTGTGCGCCTGTAATATGATCTCCGAGGGCTGGGACTATCCGGAACTGGGAATTCTCGTTATGGCAAGACCTACGCTTTCCAAAGTGCTCTATCTGCAGCAGATTGGAAGAGGACTGCGGAAAACGGATACAAAGAAAAATGTTATTGTTATTGATTTGGTGGACGAATATGGTGCAATGATCAAAGCCTGTAATATGCATACGATATTTGCAAATCCATATTATGCGCCATTTGGAGATATTATAAAAACAGATTATACACCGGGAGATATGGTTATTATCGATGGGCTGGAGGAGAGAATTGAACGCATTATGGAAGTCGATATCAATTCTTTTGAGGAAAAATATGGCGATTATCTCAGCCAGGAACAGGTTGCCAGAGAATATTTCGTCAGTACCGGAACCGTGACAAGCTGGGTCAAAAAGAAAAAGATCGTGCCGAGTGTAGAATACCGGTTCGGCAACAAATCCATTTACCTGTTCAGTCCGGACGATGTCGAAAAATACCGGAAAGAATTAAACATCAAAGAACATAATGACAGTACGATCAAAGAAGATTTCTTTGAATTCCTGGAAGAAAGAGATTACTCACTTTCGTATAAAATGCCGTTCCTGCTGGCGATTGTAAAACATATCGATTCTATCGGAGATGCGAAAATAGAAGAGGTTCTGGATGATTATATTGCCTTTTATCAGAACCGGTTATCCAGAGGCCTCCAGGTGGATCGAAGCACCTGCCCATATGATGAAAAAATGCTGAAAGACCGAAAAGCGGTGCAGAGAAATATGCTTACGAATCCATTTGAAAAATTTGAGAGAAAGAGATTCTTGTATTATTCGAAAGATTTGAGCGTGATTTCGATGAACCATGCACTGTTCGGGCAAATGAAGGCGGAAGACTGGGAAAGAGTGCGGAAACAGATGAGGGAAGATTTGCGGAAGTATTATGACGGGATGGGCGGAGTTTAAATGATTTTTAAGCAAAAATAAGTTCATTACGCAGGTTGCCAATGTATGTGATATAGTGGGGGAAAAACAAATGACAAATATTGAATATCCGGAAAACAGAGAATGGAAACAAAAAGCATTTGGAATGCCAAAACTGCCCAGTGGAGATATGGGGCAGGATAAAGTGTTGTACTATATTCTGAAAATGGTCAAGGACGGTAAATCAGCAAATACAATGCTTAATATTGAAGGAAGTAACAGTACAGCTACGTTAGGACGAATGTGTGAATGGATCCGTCCGATTGGTCTGGTTAATAAAGAGAAACAGGTGTGGACGTTGACAGAATTAGGAGAAATGGTTTTGGAACGACAGGATAGTTACTTTTCTACGGCTGTTTTCTGTTCCACGATTGTATTTATGGGAGAAATCCTATTCTATCTGCAAGAACCAAAAAACTCACAGGAACTTCTGAAAATCGCGGAAGAGTATCATTTGAACTGGAAAACAAATTCTGAAATTCATAACCGGATCAAATGGTTTCGGGATGTGGATATGGTTCGGTTTAAAGAATATAAACTGGAGTATAGTCTGACACAAAAAGGGCAGGAATTTTTGCAGCAGATAGAGGTTACTATGCCGTCAGAGACAGAGGAAGAACCGGACGAAACACTTCTGGAAACCCAGCTTCCAATGTCAGAATGGGCAAGTGCCTTAAAGCCTGCAACAACAGAGAAAAAAAGAATGGCGATCGGATACATGCCGGGAAAAACAGCCGATGCATGTATAACAATCAGCGCATATCTGCAATTGATGAATCAGGCGATTTCTATCGAAGAGATTCGGGAGTATTCGAAAGTTAATTATCAGATCGCAGTGTCATCGTCGAATATGTTTCTTTCATTTTTGGAGAAAATAGGATTCGTTGATCGTATCAGTAAGAATATGTATGTGACCTCTGAACTTGGAAATACATGGCTTGAAAAACAATCACCGGTTGATCTGATCGCATGTCTGGATGCGAGATATTTATTTGTCTATGAATTGCTGGCAGAGCTGAGAAAAGAACCGAAAAATGCAAAAACACTTTCTATAATAGCTAAGGTATCTTACGGATTCGACAGGGAAAGTATCGAGGAAACGCGTAAAAGACTGATTCTTTTATCTGCTGCTAAGCTGATTTACAGTGTGACAAACGATAAATATGGACTCACCGCCAGAGGAGAAAAACTTCTGGATACTTTTGGCATTGTGGCGAAAGAGAGTGTTAAATCATCCGAAATAAAGAAAGAGGAAAATGCAGGCGATTGTTACAATGATTCCTGTGAAAGCCTTATTACAGAATTAAGACTGTCCAGTAAAGATTCCTATAATCCCAACAGATTTGAAAAAGCCATAAGAGCAGCATTTGATTTTATCGGCTATGATGCAACCTGGCTTGGCGGTTCCGGAAAAACCGATGTCCTGATCAAAGCAAGAACAGCCCCCAAATTATCTTATGCAGTCGCGGTAGATGCAAAATCTACGCAATCTGGAAATGTTACAGAGGATCAGATTGACTTTGACACTTTGAAAGACCACCGAAAACTTCATCATGCGGATTATTCTGCAATCGTCGGATGCTCTTTTCGAGGGGAACGACTTTTAAACCGATGCAAAGAACATAAAGTTGCACTGATTGATGTGGACACACTGGAACAGTTGATTCGCAACCAAGTAGAGATTCCATTAACCGGAGAAGATTACAAAAAGATCTTTGAACAGACAGGAATCGTAGATATCAGTGTCCTGGACGAAGCAAGAAATCGAACCGAACGCTACGGCTTATTGGTAGATGCAATTGTGGGATGCCTTGTAAACGAAAGCAAAGACGAAGTGACAGAAGGGATCCTTACTTCCCGTGAGATTTATCGTACAGTGAGGGATGACGAGAGATTTTCGATAAATCCTAATCTGGATGAAATTGAAGATATCCTTAAATTCCTGGCATCGCCGTTGATAGGGTGTGTGGGGAAAAATAAGGATGGGTATTATGCGATTGGATCGTTGAATGAAGTGGCGAAGAAGTTTCAGTTTTATGCGAAGAGTTGTAAGAAGACGAGTTAAAAAGAGAGGGAAAACAAATGATTATTTCACCATCATCATTAGACACAAATTTAAGCCAACTTTTAGATGAAGTAAATACAGGAAAAACACAACTTCCAGAGTTTCAGCGAGACTGGACATGGGATGATGGAAGAATCTGTGGTATTATTGCCAGTTTATCACAGGGCTATCCTATGGGAGCAATTATGCGTTTACAATATGGTAATCCGGAAATCAAATTTAAATACAGGACGATTAAAGGTGTGGGAGAACTAAATGTTGTTCCGGATTTTCTGGTATTGGATGGGCAGCAAAGATTAACATCCATTTATCAGTCGATGTTTTCTCAGCAACCAGTTTCTACAAAAACGGAAAAAGGAAAAAATAATATAGAACGTTATTATTATTTATCTATGGAAAAGTGCATGGATAAATATGAAGATCGAATCGATGCAGTAATATCTGTTCCATCAGACAGAAAAATAAAAGAGAATTTTGACAGAGATGTAAAATTGGATCTCTCTACGCAAGATAAAGAATACGAACAGAAAATGTTTCCAGTCAATATTATCTTTGACAGTAACGCATTGTTACAGTGGCAGTTTGGATATATGACGTACTATTCTGGAAAAACGGATGAACTGGAACTTCTTAAAAGCTTTCAAAATGAGGTGATGAATACAATCGTTAAATATAAATTGCCCGTAATTACATTAGATAAATCTACTCCACGGGAAGCTGTTTGCAAGGTGTTCGAAAATGTGAATACAGGTGGAGTACCGCTTACGGTATTCGAATTGGTTACGGCAACTTATGCTACTCAGGAATTTGATTTGCGGAAAGACTGGAAAAAATGTAGAAAGCAAATCCAGGGAATAGACGATACGTTAAGAACGGATTTGCTTGACGGGATCGATGAAACAACATTTTTAACAACAGTCACATTGTATACCAGCTATGTAGACAAACAGGCAGGAAAGGATCATGCGAGAGCTGTAAGTTGTAAAAAGAAAGATGTACTAAATCTTCCGTATGAGTCATACATAGCAAATCGCGATGTCGTTCTGGATGGATATAGAATTGCCAGAAATTTTCTGCTTCAGTATCAATTTGTTTTCAGGCAAAGAGATTTGCCATATACAACTCAGCTGATACCACTTGCAGCTATATGTGCCTATTTAGGAAAAAGTAAGTGTAATGAAGCAAATACAATTAAGATTCTGTCTAAATGGTATTGGTGTGGAATTCTTGGAGAAATGTATGGTGGTGCCAATGAGACCAGATATGCAAACGATATGGAAGATGTTATAGATGAAGTATTCCAAAGACCAAATCCGGCCAGAACAATTAACAGTGCGTTCTTTTCATCAACAAGACTTCTTACGCTACAAACCAGATTGAGTGCAGCATATAAAGGTGTCATTGCATTGCTTTATAAAGAAAAATGCCGAGATTTTATGAATGATACCACAATTGATATTGTGAACAGTATGCTGGAATCACCTGATATTCATCATATCTTTCCGGAGGCATATTGTGTTAAGATGGGAATCGAACGGAAATATTATAATTCAATTGTTAATAAAACACCAATTTTACCAGCTACCAATCGTTCTATCGGCGGTAGAGCACCGAGTGAATACACAAAAAATATTTTGAAAAAGGTAGATGGATTGACGGAAGATGTTTTAAAAGAACGAATAGAATCACATTGCATCAATTATGAGGCGCTAGTATCGGATGATTTTCATACTTATCTTATTGATAGGGCGAAGAAAATTCTGGGATTGATTGAAAAAGCGATGGGGAAACCAG
>OGQY01002277.1_pt1 | contig 11644 bp, 12 predicted proteins | sample 1553361 | NCBI WGS metagenome assembly OGQY01 (sample SAMEA2579963, study PRJEB22360) | human gut metagenome | reverse complement strand
GGTCGACGACGCGTATTTGTCTTTTGGCGCAGACGAACATGTCGAGGGCATCGACAATCCTGGTGAAGTCAAAGACATTCGTCGCCGTGCGATTCAGGCGGGTTTGAAGCTCGTCGATTGTCCCATTCGCCACCTTGGAACCGAAAAGGCGCAAGAGATTTACGGTCGCATCGAAGACCACCTATGCGATGCCGGCGTGAAGCTGTTGTTCGAAACGGAATGCACCGACGTGATCATTGAAGGCGACGCCGCGACCGATTCGGCCGCATGCAAAGGCGTTCGCGTGCGCACGCGTGCGGGCGAGGAGTTCTCAATTATCGCCGAGAAAACCGTTGTGGCGACGGGCCGCCGCGGTGCCGATTGGCTCGAGCGCCTTTGCGGCGAGCACGACATCGAGCACGCGCCCGGCCCGGTCGACATTGGCGTGCGCATCGAGATGCGCAACGAAATCATGGAGCGCGTGAACAATGTGCTCTACGAAAGCAAGCTCATCGGATACCCGAATCCGTTCCGCAACAAGGTGCGCACCTTCTGTCAGAATCCTGGCGGCTTCGTGAGCCAAGAAAACTACGATGGCGGCCTGGCGGTGGTGAACGGGCATTCCTATAAGGAACGCAAGTCCGAGAACACCAACCTCGCGATTCTGTGCACGCACAACTTCCTCGAGCCGTTTAATCAGCCCATCGCGTATGCGAAGAAAATCGGCGAGCTGTGCAACGCGCTGGGCGCGGGCCATATTCTGGTGCAGCGTTTCGGTGACATCTTAGACGGCAAGCGTACGTGGCAAAAGGAATTGTCGCGTTCCAATGTTCGCCCCACGCTACCCGATGCCGTCGCGGGCGACGTGACCGCTGCTCTGCCGTATCGCACGATGACGTCGATCATTAACTTCATGCTTGCCGTCGATGAGGCGATTCCTGGTTTCGCGTCGGCTGAGACTCTGTTGTACGCGCCCGAGCTCAAGTTCTACAGCAATCGCGTGAAGATGGATGCAAACTTCGACACCGCGAACTTGCACTGCCTGGGCGATTCGAGCGGCTGGACGCGCGGTCTGATGATGGCGTCGGTCATGGGCTGCTTGATGGGCGAACGCCTGGCGAGTGGGGCGTAGCGTTCATTTGTGGAAGTCGCCCAGGGCGGCGCGCGGAAAACTACGAACGATTGCGGAAAGCCGCGCGGAAAAGGCACTCTGGCGCGTTACACTTGCAGTAACGAGAGCTGCCCGTTGTGTTCGGCGGGCCTCCTGAAGAGAAGGGACGTGCCATGTCTTTTGCCGATTTGACTCTTGAGCGCTACTCCTGCCGCAAATACGAGAAACGCGCTGTCGAGCCTGAGAAGCTCGATGCCATTCTTGAAGCTGGGCGTCTTGCCCCCACGGCGTGCAACAACCACCCTGTGCGCGTTTTGCCGTGCACCACGCCCGAGCTGCTCGAGAAGGCTGCCGCGTGTCAGCCGCGCTTCGCGCGCGACGGCTCGATTTTTGGGGCGCCCGTGGTGTTGCTGGTGTGCGGCGTGGACGAAGACGCGTGGGTGCGTCCATACGACCAAATGAATGCGGCTCCTATCGACACCGCGATCGTGTGCGACCAGATGATGATGCAAGCGACCGAGCTTGGCCTGGGCACGTGCTGGGTGTGCCACTTCAATCCCGAAATCGCACGCGAGCAGTTCGACCTGCCCGAAGGCGTGTATCCGTACCACATGCTCACCGTGGGCTATGCGGCCGATACCATCGCCTCGCCCGAACGCCGCGCCGAGCGCACTATCGCGCGTGAGGATTTCCTGCTGTAGCAGCGGAAATTGATACGGAAAAGGGCGAATAGCTTAGACATTGAGCGAAAGTGCCCATCTCATGTTTCATTGATTTGAAGCATCGCCGCTAAAGCCCCTATGGCCTCCGCAAAAGGAATTGCGGAAGTTATAGGGGCTATATGGCCAATACGACAAACAAGGCATGGGCAACGAGAAGGGAAGGCTGCAGCAATGGATTGGTTTATAGTGGTATTTCAGCCGATTGCCATGCTGGCAATTTGCGTCTCAATAGCCTTTATTGTCCTTTACTTTGTTGTCAGGAGGGCAGTTAGAGATGGAATTGCCGACGCAATGAAAACGAAGGGCGTCTGATTGCAATGCGAGGCGCTTTAGTAGAAAAGTTCAGTCTCATCCTTGATTTTGCGCGCCAAATCGTAAAAGTGCGTTGTTAATCCAAACTGGAGCATTTTGGTCGATCTGGCAGAGTAATTCCTACCGCAGATGACGCCCTCGGAGCGACGCGAGGCGCTGGAATCCCCGCGGGGCATCATCGACGCTGAGCTCTTCAAATTGGCGGAGGAGGAAGCCGGACATCTGCCGTCTCTACTTCAACGGCGGCCGCGAGCTGAAAATCTCATCATGAGAGCCCGTTCTCTGGAAAAAAGCGACTCCGTCGCACACTTTCCAAACTATAAGCCAGTCGCCGGCGTTCGCGACATGGCATTCGTTGTTGCCCTTCCATTTGCCGACCAGGGTATGCATCCTGTGCCTTCTGCGCAGCTCGTCGATGGCGGCGGGAGTGTTTTCGAGAATGAGATCGATGACCTTGAGGAGCTCGCGCTCGTCAAGCCCACGTTTGCCGATTCTCTTCAGGTCGCGGGAGAACGCCGGCACGAAAGTAGCCTTGAGCTTCATACTTTACGCCCTTGCGGCGGCGAGCAGCGACTCTGCATCGTCATAAAGCTCATACTTGCCAGATGCGATTGCGGCATCCGTCTCAGCTATCGCGCGAAGGCTCTCGGCGTTCGGCTCGTATGGGCGAAGGTCGAGCGGTATCGAACGCTCGCGCGACATCTGCGTGTAAAACGCGCGGGTCACCGACCCGAGGTCGAAGCCGTAGTATTCCGCGACTTCCGAGGCGCTTTCCTTCAACTCGTTGCTGAGCCTGAGCGTGATCGTCGCCATGATGTTCCCTCCTGGTCCTTGTTCATCGAAACATATTATAGCATTTGACTGCAGATGCAGTCGATTGCAGGCGATAGGTAATTGGAATGAATCACGTGAGCGAGATGGTTGGTCTTGGCAGCGGGCCAGATGGCATCCCGACCCGCATTCGTCTCTTTATCGAGCCTCCGCCGAGCTTTCGATTCTGAAGCGGTAGCGCTTGCCTTCTTTCTCGAAACACGCGATGCCGTCATCGAACGACAGATCGTATGAGTAGGTCATCTGGAGGTGGCGATTCGTTTCGCCTCTTTTATTCAGCGGATAGTAGAAGATGACGCCTCTCTTCCCTGGAGTCTTACGCTGAGATTCCCAGGTCTCGAGGATGTCAGCAGTGCCTGGTTTGCATTGCGTCGGAGCATCGGGCGGCAGTTCGACCGCGACGGCCGTGAACGGCCCGCCTATCATCTTCACCATTCGATATCATTCCTCTTTGAACAATTTGATTACCGTATGCCGCGACGCGCCAAGCGCTTTGGCAATGGTTGGGCCATCGCTCTTCCCTCATTCTTCTCAAATCTAATGCGGGCGATTTGTAGCGTCAAGAAGCCAGAATCCGAATCTGCCCCGATCCGTTGGCGCCTTCTACGCCGTGTCCATTGGCCGTGCGAGTATGGGGATTCCTGGCGTGAATGAGCGTAAGCAAAGGTTCTCCTGCCTTTTGAGATCAAGCATATTGAAGTCGAAAGCGTTTTTTGGCTCGGTCAACTAATTCTCGCTCTCCCAAATGGCCTTCATGGATTCCTCATCAATCCTCTCGGCTCGTAGATACGCCTCAAACACCGCGCTGGCGGGCAGCGCCCACATGTGGACGTAATTGCTGAACGGCGGCTCCACCTCGCCCATGACCTTCGGAAACGAAACCCTGGCCAGCTCTTTAAGCTCATTCTCTGCGCTTGGCACCAGAAATGCGTTGACAACGTAATCGAAGTCGTGTTCAAGAACGAAGTCCTTGTACGCCGATTGGTAGAGGAACTGCTTCGTCACAGACTCGAGCCCAGGCTGCTTCTCGATTTTTCTGGCAACCTCTGGGGCATAGTACTTTGCGTCGTAAATCGCGAATACGCGGCGCCCATCTTCGCTCGTGGCGAATACGATGGTGTCGGGGATAAAAGTTGCGACAGGATTGCACTCGACGTAGCGATCGTCCCGGCGCCGCTCCCATTTTGGGGACTCGATGATGCCAAGGAGTGTGTCTCGCTTGCGCTCAATCCACTTGCCCCTGAGTGGGAAGCCGAGTTCCCCGAGCTTCGAGCCGAGCTCGTCCCCAAACGCCGTCTTGCAGGCCATCTCCCACAGATGGAAGAAGCTTCTTGTGCCCAGCGCGCGGATCTCATCGTGCTCCGCCGCGCTCTCTCGGTTCAACAGGTAGCGCCACAGAAGGTCGAGCACGGCTATCTTCCAATCGACGAACTGCGAGCCGCGTTCGCGTTCGAGGCGCCACTCAAGCGTCTCGGAATCGCCGAAATCATCCACCTCTTCGTCTGAAATCTCCACTTCGTCAAGGGATAATAGGTCTCCGACGTGAGCGTCGAAGAGTTGCTTCGAGCATTCGGTCAGCACCGCACGGTGCAGGCGTGTGATGAAGTCGGATTCGTCTCGCAACGTCTTACGGGCCTCGTATTCGACATAGACCGGGCGACCGTCGGAAAGCAGGGGTAGGTGGTTGCCAATCGTTCGGCTCCAGTCGATGGCCCCAGAGCCGTTCAGCTCGCGGCCCTCGATGTAGTTAGAGTACGCCCCGTACTCGGCATAGAGCTCCAGCAGCGCCAGCATCACTGGCAGCTTGTCATCGGTCCGCTCGCCGTCATCGGAAAGGGTGGCAACGCTGGCTCGCCCAGCGTCGCGCTTGAGCAGGCGCATGATTTGGCGCAGCTCGTCACGCGAGGGCGTTTCCTCCTTGAAGTACTTTGGGTACGCGATTATCACGATGCCTGCGACCATAATCATTCCGACGAAGTTGAACTGGTAGCGCTCGTCATCCTTGGCGCCGTCCTCGTCGGGGGTATCCGCATTCTTGGCGGACTTGTTGGTGCGGTATTTCACAATGCCGCGAGCCATTAACCCCTCAATCACATGGAGAGCTCGCCCTGGTTCCATGTCAAACTCGCCGGCGAGCGTCGCTATGGAATACGGCTTTAACTCGCATACATATGCTTGGCGCATCGTCGGCTACTCCTCGGCGTCGGTATTATTAGCAGCATCGGCGGCGCCGTAAACTATACGGTCATCGAAGCCGTTGCCGAAAACACCCTCGCCGATCTCGTCGAACGCCTCGCATACCTTTGCATAGGTATTGAGTTCCTTCTTGAATATCTTTGTGCGTTTGGTCTTGCCGACATCCTCGTAGAGATAAAGCAATACCTTGTCCTTGAAAACGCTAGGAAAGCGCTCGGGCGTGAGGGCGGAGGGTGTGATGAAGAACGGGCCGAGCAGCTTGTCTTCGTTGATTCTCAAATCATCATTCGCCATAAACTCGTTGATGGCGCGTCTTAGTTTGTTCCACACGACGATGTGTCCGCCGCAGGGAACATTAATCTCGCTCAAGATTCTGCCGTCCACATCGGCATTCTCGCCCTCGTTGATTCCCATGTAGCGGAAGTCCCAGCGGCGTTTGAAGGCGGTGTCTATGGGGAAGACGCCCTGGTCGGCGCTGTTCATGGTTGCCCAGATATACATGTTCGGTGGCAGCGAGAGTCGCTTGGTCTCCATTTCCAGGCGATGTTGCTCGCTGAGGAGCTCGACGGGGTTTGGGATATGGGCGCTGGTGGCGTATTCGGGAAGGAAAATTGCGAGATAGTCGTGCATCTCCCTTGGAACCGCCACCTCGTATTCGCTACGCCCTTTGCTATTGCGGTCAAGCAGCTGGAATACGTCGCCGAACACAGCGGCGGGATTGGCTCGGTTGATTTCTTCCACAATGAGAAGATAGTTCTCATTGGGATTCTGCACGGCCTTAATGTATGTTTCAAGAAACGGACCCGGTATAAACTCGTAAGAGATGTACGCTTCCAGTTCACTGAGAGGCTTGTCGAAATCGCCCTTATACCTAGTAACCGGCTTGAAGCATCCGACGAACTGCGCGTATGTGTAGTCAGGGTAGAACGTCACGCGGCTGACATTACTTTCAGGAAAACATTCCCTGGCCTTCTTGTTTAGTTCATATGATTTACCCGTACCAGGGGCTCCGAAATAGACAAGGTTGCGCGGTTCAGAGATTGAATGTCTATCGCCTTTCTCGTGGGCGCTACTCGCTGAGCAATTGGACATCCTCATCAAGAGAGGAAGCGGATCCGATATCCCCGAGTATTGTTCTGGCCAATAGCTTGCCATTGATGACATAAGTTCTTGGGTCATTGAGCTGCACTTGTCGTAAGAATAGGCGTCCTCGCCGAGCAGCAAGCGACTGAACGAGCGCAGGATTTCAGCGATGTTGCTGGGAAATACCGTGGAATGTTCCGCAATGCGGACTATGTCATTTGAACGACGCTCATGATCAAGCAAAAAGAAGCTCGATTCTCCAATGACGGTCTTCCCGTCAGATATACCCTTCTTTTTAGAAGATCCACCTTCAAAGACGTAGTCTCTTGGAATAAAGCGAACGGCATTTTCCCCGATTGTCTCCACGTCAAGCCACATTGATCGAAGCCAATAGTTATCCAGTGTCAGCGATGATCTGCTTAGCGAATCTGCCATATTTCTGCCGCAAGTTCTGGGGAGCATCAACAAAGCAGGAAAGAGAAGGCTAGGCCTCGTCTTGTGCTCAAGTGCGAGTTTCATATTCGAATTGCCAGCGCTACGAGGAGTCACTTCAATCTGAGCTGACAAGTCAGTACCAAGATCAATAAGATGCTCCGAGCCATCATCTCCACGGTATCTAAAAGCGAAGGAAGCGATCTCGCCCTCGAGGTCTTTAGCTGAATGAAGCGCCCCCTTACTATCTGCGAAGCTGCCGCCTAGAAACGCCTGTCCACCGCCGCTGTTTGCGTTGTAGTCATAATGGAAGTCGGAGTCATGCCCCTCGTAGGTATCAAAACTATCGATTCTCTTGAAATAGGGCATGGTTACTCCTTATTCTCCAGTCTCTTTCTTCTCAAAAGCGACTATACGGCTAGCGATATATTTAGCGAGCGCAGGGGGCACAGCGTTGCCAATTGCAAGCTCGACATTGGTCTTTGCGCCTGGAAGTTGAAAGTCCTCAGGGAAAGATTGCAGATAACTACGCTCTTTCGTTGTTAGCGCGCGAACACCATCGCTTATGGAGGCAGCATCCGCATGATGCCTTTTGTAATTTGAAGGAATTGGTCTGTTGATGCCCCTAATAGTCGCCGATGGCTCGTCAATTGAGAAGACGGCACGTCGGGCGTAACTACGCGGATGCATATAGTAGTACTGCGTGCCGAGCCTGTCACCAAGGTAGTCGCGAACCGTCATTTGCTTATCCGTGAGCCCTGTGTTCAGGGCTTTGTCGAAGAAACCATCTTCAGATCCTAATCGCCCCACAAGAATAAAGCGCTTTCGCGCCTGTGGAACCCCACAGCGGCTTGCATCGAGGACCGCACAGGTAAGTCCATATCCAGCTTTCTTTAGCTTTTCCTTCATTATCGGCAAAGTGCCAAATCTCTCAATGTTATAAACATTTTCGAAAACAACCCATTTAGGCCTAACGCCAACAACAATATCGGCAAAGCGAATGGTAAGGTTCGCCCTGTTTCCCTGCTCTCGCTTCCCAGCAATGGAGTAGTCCTGGCATGGCGGACCCCCTATGATCAAATCGGGTGTCATGTCCTTGATCTGATCAATGCTATCTTCATCGCATAAATCTTTTTCGTAAATCGGATGATTGAAGTTTGCGCGATAGATTTCAACGGCGGGGGCCCATTTATCAAAAGCGGCAGCAACATCGACGCCAGCTTGTTCAAAGCCAAGCGACATGCCACCACACCCTGAAAAAATATCTACTGCTCTCATTGCCTACTCACCACTACGCTCGAGAATATAGCAACCCAAGGCGGAGGCAACATATTTCGCAAGGTTAACCGGCACCGCATTGCCAATCATTGTATTAACATCGGACTTTCCCCCAAAGAAATCAAAACTCTCCGGGAAAGTTTGAATGTAACTTCTTTCTTTCGGAGTTAGACAGCGTACCTCGTTAAGAGGAGCGGAATCTTTAGGATTCCCTTTGTATCCAGGTGGAATTGGACGGTCCACAGCGCGAATCGTCATAGACGGTTCATCAACGCTGAACACACCTCTCCTGTTGTAATTGGTAGGGACACGAAAATAGTGATCGATGTCCAACTTGTCGCCAAGATAATCACGAATGCTCATGGGTTTATCGGCGAGACCAGATTGAAGAGAATCTTCTAAAAACCCGTCTTCCTCGCCAAGGCCGCCGATAATAAACATGCGCTTTCGAGACTGAGGGACCCCGCAGTAAGCAGCATTCAGTACCTTGCAAGTAAGGCCATACCCTGCCTTTTTATAAAGCTCACAGATAACCTTAAATGCATTCGTGTTGCGAATTGTGGCAACGTTTTCCATGACAAACCATTGAGGCTTGATCGAGGTAACGATTTCGGCAAAAGAAATCGAAAGGGCAGCGCGTCCTCTGGACTCATCTTGAAAGCCAGCCGTAGAGAAATCCTGGCATGGAGGCCCGCCAAAGATGACCGTCGGCGAATAAGCCCCTATAACATCAACGGACGCCTGAACATCAGATAGATCTTGCTCGAAGGCTGGATGATTAAAGTTTTTTCGATATACCTCGATCGCGGGGTGCCACTTATCAAACGCGGCACGAACATCGAATCCGGCAGATTCGAACCCAAGAGACATTCCGCCACAACCAGAGAAAAGGTCGACGGCGGGGATTGCGTCAGCATTGGTGCGTTTTCCGAGCAAAATTAATCTCAACCTCTCTCTTCGTCGCTAGACAAACGATGAAAGCAACAGCAATTGTCATAAATAAATAAGTATAACGTTAAACAATCTTGATAACGAATTCGTCCAAATAATAACGGCAAACGAACGATTTCTAGATTGTATAGCCGTCCCATGGGACCCTGCCGCCCACGCGCGCACATTCAGCCACGGCCGGCGCCTCTGGTGGCGGCTGAGACCGTCACGGCATCGAACACCCCAGGGCCGCCAGACGCCCTCCTGGTGCGAGAGCAGGCTGCGAACTTCGACACAGCATTTGAGAGTACCGGCGACGCTCTTGAAAGCCCTGCCAGAATTCCCACCAAGTCATGCCACGACGTCGCGTTTTTCCGGTGCATCATAATGCCCACGAGTGTATTCTCGAGCTGCCTATAAAAGCCGAGGAACTCACTGCGTTATCGTGTTTGCCAATACTGCATATCCTCCTGGGCGGAAAATTGCAGGACGCGTCAGCTTGGCCAGGCAAGCGTCGTTATGCGTGTGGTGCGAGACATTCCACACCCAGCTTCGATGGGTGGCGGTGTCGGACGCGAACTCGTCAGCATGAGAGCTTGCCTTAAAAACAAATTTGGCTCCGGTGACTTGAATCAGAGGTCGTTCCCGGGACCATCATTACGGAGTATGCCTATTGGTAGCAGGATGAACAAATGTATTTTCGGTAACGAGGCCTCGGTCTCCTCAGCCCCTCAGCCGTCCGGTACCTGCTTCCTACTCCAGCCACCACTCCATATCCACGGAGCACTCGACCTCAATGGGCTCCGAATTCAACACCGTCTCCTCGGAGTCCCCGGGCGCCCCATCGGGGCACATGCGGCAACGCAATATGTTCGACCGTAGCCCGCTGCCCGGCTGTGTAATACGAGATACGCTGATGCCGCCCAGCTTAGACCCCGCCGCAACGGCAAGCGCCTCCGCATTGCCACGGGCACGCTCAACGGCGCGGGCAATCAGGGCATCTTCCGCCGCGCGTTAATCTGCTAGCCCGAATCGAATGCCAAAGCCGATGCTAAACACAATGCGGTCGGGCATGACCTCTTCCTCCATCTCGGCACCAACGCTCACATAGCCGGTCTTATCCATTGCCATGGCATCCGCCCTTTCCACGAATGAGTACGTCGCTGCAAGCGCAGCTTCCCGTGAGGACGCAAAAACGCACTGCCACCTAAAGAGTTCGCTTCGGTACACGAGTCCTTCCAGAACGTCCTCGCCCACGTATTTCTGGTCAAGAATCGGCAACCCGCCAGATGGCGGCGTTTTTGGTGGCTGAATATATGCGATGCAGGCAGGTCTCCTTGCTTTCAAAGAAACCGAGTTCGCTTCCTCCGCGTCGCGCTATGCTCCTCGTGGGGCCATCAGGGTCGGGAAAGACGCATCTCGCGAAAACGGCTGCTTGGGCTGCGAGGATTCCCTTCTATGTCATGGACGCCGAAATCATGAACCGCGATGGCTATTCTGGGGCAACTTTTTATTCAGAGATAGAGCATGCTCAAAAGTTGTTTGGAAGCAACGTGCTCGATGCCGATAAGCCTTTTATGGTGCTTGTCGAAAATATCGATATTGCTGCAAGATCCGCCAATTCCTCTAGCAATGATCCTTTGTGTGATTTTGTTGATTTGTTGAAGGGGTGCTATCGATACACGTGTAACGATGACTTCATTCTCGTTTTTTCTGGACGATTTGACGGCGCGAAGCATGCGAGTGCTACAGGTGGGTATGTTTTCGGCGAATCGGCAATCGATGCCTCTTTTGTTTCGGGCCGCGATGCGGAAAAGACGTCAGAAAGCATCACGATTGACGACCTTGCGTCATGGGGGCTGCGTTCCGATTTCGCAAAACGCATAACGCATATGGTTCAAATGGAGCCCCTCAATAAAACGATGCTCGAAGGTATTATTTCGGGAATTGATAATTCGATAGAGCAACGGTACAAGGGTTTCTTTGATGAATATGATGTCGCGTTTGCATTGGAAGGCGAGGCGACGCGTTTAATCGCTGCGCAGGCTGCGAAGTCTGGCGATGGGGTGCTGAACGCGGAGTCGGCTGTGAGAAAGGCCGTTGAGGATGCTTGGGGCAAGGAGTCTTTCAAAATGCCAGTTGGCGCAATAACTGTGGGAGTGCGTGATGGCGAAATAACGGCGATTTTCGAATCGCCGGGGGAGGGAATTTCTTTTGACGAAATAGCATGCGAATATGGCGAAGGGGCTCCCGCCTACGTCTTGCAACGCGTCCTGTCCGAGGAGCGCGAGTGCTGCAATCGTTTGTGCGATGGGCGATTTGACAAAGCTTTACGCAAGCAATTCGCTTCAATGCCCGCCGCGGTTTCGCCTTTTGTTCGCGATGGGCGAGGGACGGAATGTGGTACCCATCTTATCGTTGCCGCCGACGATGAAGGATGGGGTTCTGCGGAGCTTGAGGTTGCTCAGCTTGCTTTCAGGGCGGCGTATCAAGCGTGTTGTTTCCGAGCCAACAATGGCGAGCTCAGAAACCTCGAACTACTATGGGGCTTTATGAAGATATTGCTGCCTCACACCGATTTCGGGGGTCCTTTATCGCGCTTGCGAAGGGTTTCAAGAGACGGCAGAACGCGATCCCGATAACGAGGCATGGGTTGATGCCTTGGCGACTCTCGACGAGATGCGTGATTGTTATTCGGAAGATCAGCTGGTGCGAGGCGTGCATCTTGCTATGCTCAAACTCATAGAGTGCATTTTCGACGAGGATGCCT
>OGQY01002266.1_pt1 | contig 11661 bp, 6 predicted proteins | sample 1553361 | NCBI WGS metagenome assembly OGQY01 (sample SAMEA2579963, study PRJEB22360) | human gut metagenome | reverse complement strand
GTCGTGTTGTCCGTTATATCCCTGGGTGTCCGGGTGGCCCTGGCTTATACCTTAGCTGCTATTCCGGGTATAGGTGTATGGGGAATCTGGTGGTCTATTCCTATCGGATGGTTTTTGGCAGATATTTTCGGTTGGTGTTATTATCGAATGAAACAAAGAAAATCTTTGGAGTGGTGATCTCTCTTCAAAGGTGATAAAGATTGCAGGAATTATTATAAACTGTTGTAAGTAATAAGAGGTATGTAATATTGGTAATAAATCAGGTAAAATAGATACAAACCGGATGAAACCTATTTTCTATTTTTGTAACCGAATAAGAAGTAATTCGTGGTGACGGAATATATTCAAAATGATCCAATATCTGAAAATGAAAGTAGTTGATATTTTATTTGCAGTAGTTTTACTGCTACCGGGCGGATTTATCCGGGCCCAGGAGATAAGAGACAGTCTGCCACAGGGTAGGTCGTATACGATCGATGAGGTGGTAGTGACAGGTACGCGTAATGAGACCGACATTCGCCATTTGCCGATGACGGTTTCGGTGGTGGGGCGCCAGCAGATCGAGCAGAGTAATGAATCTTCTTTGCTTCCCTTGTTGACCGAACAGGTGCCGGGGCTTTTTATTACCTCTCGGGGGATGATGGGATACGGGGTGTCGGGAGGTGCTGCCGGGCAGATGTCTTTGCGTGGAGTCGGTGGTGCTCCGCAGGAGGGGGTGCCGACGACCGGGCTGTTGGTGTTGATCGACGGACATCCTCAATATATGGGGCTTTTCGCCCATCCGATTTCCGATGCTTATCAGTCGTTTTTAGCTGAACGGGTCGAGGTACTGCGTGGGCCGGCATCGGTATTGTACGGTTCGAATGCAATGGGAGGTGTGATCAATATCGTTACCCGTAAAATGCAGGAAGATGGCATGAAGACCCATTTTAATCTGGGGTATGGCTCTTACAATACCTTGCAGACAGAAGTAACGAACCGACTGAAAACCGGACGTTTTACGAGCGTAGTAAGCGCTTCGTATAACCGGAGCGACGGACATCGGCCGGATATGGAATTCGAGCAGGCAGGAGGTTATGCGAAATTAGGATATGAGATTTCGCAGGCATGGAACGTACGGGCTGATGTAAACCTGACCCACTTCAACGCTTCGAACCCCGGTAAGGTTACCGATCCATTGATAGATAATGATCAACGGATCACCAGAGGTATGACTTCTTTTGCACTTGAAAACAATTATGAAAAAACTTCGGGTGCTTTGAGTTTCTTCTATAATTGGGGAAAGCATTGGATTAACGATGGGTATGCCGTTGGAGGGGAACCACTGGACTATCGTTTTAATTCACGGGACGATATGCTGGGACTGTCGTGGTACCAGAGTGTACAACTCTTTAAAGGAAACCGTCTCACAGCAGGGGTCGATTTCTTTCATTTCGGCGGGGAGTCCTGGAATCAACCTGTGAATGGTGGTGAACGCCAACCGCAAGTCGATAAGAAGCAGGACGAAATGGCCGGATATGTAGATTTTCGCCAACATCTTTACCGTTGGTTGACATTGGATCTGGGAGTACGTATCGACCATCATTCGCATGTGGGGACCGAATGGGTACCTCAGGCTGGATTGTCGTTCCACTTGCCTGCGAATGCAGAGATAAAACTGATGGCCGGGAAAGGTTTCCGCTATCCGACGATCCGGGAGCTTTATATGTTTCGGCCGGCCAATCCCGATTTGAGACCGGAGCGACTGTGGAATTATGAGTTGGCCTGGTCGCAGCGTTCGATGAATGGGCGGTTTTTTTATGGGGTAAATGTTTTTTATATCGATGGGGAAAATCTGATTATGAGAATGCCGGTCGATGGCAGGCAGATGAATATCAATACCGGAAAGATCGAAAATACCGGAGCTGAAGTGCAGTTTGCTTATCGTTTTTCTCCTGTCTGGTCGGTAGATGCCAATTACAGTTATCTGCATATGGAACAGCCTGTACTGGCTTCTCCCCGGCACAAGGCTTATGCCGGAGCCACTTTTTCCAAAGGCCGCTGGTCTGCCGGGACCGGTGTGCAGTATGTGGCCGGATTATATACCGGTGTAAAAATAGGAAATACGGGAAGAGATATGAAAGAAGATTTTGTGATGTGGAATTTGCAGGGACAGTTTCGGGCTGCGTCGTGGCTTCGTATCTGGGCCCGGGGAGAGAACTTGCTGGCACAACGGTATGAGATCAATGACGGATTTCCTATGCCTAAGGCTACGGTGATGGCCGGAATGAATATCAATTTTTAATCGAAACAGTCGGTAAAACAAAAGATCCGGCAGAGATGTGAGGAAATCTTCCGGTACAGGATGATTTCCTGGAATCGATGGCCGAGGCTGCGAAAGCTATTGCCGACTATTGCGGAGATTGTATTTTGTATATCAGCATTGCGAATAACCTGTCGGTGGATTGTGGTTGTGATGCACATCCGGCTGCTCCTCAGACGGGAGATATCGGTATTTGGGCTTCACTTGCTCCGGGGGCCTGGATCAGGCATGTGTCGATTGGGTGTATGTGTCCGGAGATCCCGGTAAAGTGTACTTGATAGAACGAATGGAGTCGTGTCACGGCATTCATACCCTTGAATACGCCGGAGATTATCGGGCTGGGTAACCGGAAATATGAACTTGTAGAAATGAAATTATAGCGTAATTGATTCTACCTGGGTTTATTTTTTCTTTGCTGAAGAAAGAAGTGCTTCCCGGGAATAAATCGATGTCTTTCGTCCGGCATAACTCGGCTATTTTCTTTTTGGGATTTTTCGGCCTGAGGAAGGATGCCGGTTTTTAGCTAGTTGTATGTGATGCGTTGTTTATTCTTAGGTATTCCGGACAGTAAGAATACCCATATTTGGTGATTGTCCTCCCAACTTACTTCCCGTAATTTTGCAGTCGCAATAAATTAAAAAGCGATGCTGAAAAATATTTTTATTACAATCCTATTGATTTGTTCTGTACTCGTTGTTTGGGGTCAGAAAAGTGTAAAAGTAAAAGTTTCGGGAAATATTATAACGACCGATGGTGTTCCTGCTGAATTTATCAATATCCAATTGAAAAATACGTTTTACGGAGGTACTTCGGATGGGAAAGGATATTTTGAATTTATGGCTCCGGCAGGACAATATACGATGATTGTCCAATCCATAGCTGCACATCGCCGGGAATTTCCCGTTACGATCGAAGAGGGAAAAGAAAATCATTTCGCGGATATTGAAATCCGGGAGAATGTCAATCAGCTCGAACAGGTCGTGGTTACGGGACAGTTTTCTCCTCAATCGATGCGTAATTCTTTATACAAAGTGCGGACGGTCAATAGCGAACAGATCCGTCAGAAAGCGCCTACCAGTGTACAGTCTTTGCTGAATACAGAGATCGGAATCCGGTTATCCAACGATATGGCTTTGGGTGAAACGGATTTCGAATTGATGGGGATGAGTGGAAACAATGTCAAAATATTGCTGGATGGTATTCCATTGATCGACCGGGGAGCGACGAAACAAAGTCTGAGCCAGTTAGATGTGAATAGTATCGAACGGGTAGAGATTGTCGAGGGACCGATGTCGGTGGTTTACGGTACCGATGCTTTGGCAGGGGTAATCAATATCATCACTAAAAAGGGGGATGGGTATTCGGAAGAGAATACCTGGAGAGTGGGAGCCCGGGTACAAGAGGAATCTATGGGGAAAGAGTATGATTTTTTTAAAGATAAGGGACTTCACAATGAGAGTATAGATCTGGGATTTAACCACAAAAGCGGACTTTTTGTCAATGGGGGATATACCCGCAATAATCATGGAGGCTGGCAGGGAGATTTGACCGGCCGGGAGAAACGCTGGCATCCGAAAGATCAGGCTTTGATGAATGGGATGTTCGGATTTCAGAACCGGAATATGAATGTATGGTATCGGTTGGATTTCCTCGATGAGAAGATTTTCGGTCCCAATAATGGGAGTGAACTTCAGCCGGAAAAAGTTTCCGATAAAGATTTTCTGACCAAAAGGTATACCCATCAGTTACAGTCGGATTGGAAGCTGGATAACCGTCTGGATGTCCATGCAGCTCTTTCTTATCAGGATTATAAACGGCGTACCCGGACGACGGAGAGTGATTTGTCGACCGGAGAGAAATGGCTTTCTTCTGCCGAAGCGAGTCAGGACATTACCCAGTACAAAGCCTGGATAGCCCGGGCTACGGTTGCGTGGAATATTGCACCTGAATTCAGTGTACAGCCGGGAGTAGAATATCAGTGGACGCAAGGTGAAGGCGGACGTATCGACGGTACACCGAAAGTTTCGGACCTGGCTTTTTTTCTCTCGGCCGAATATAAACCCTGGGAATGGCTGAGTTTACGGCCCGGAGTACGGACCTTTATCGTTGCCGATTACGATGCTCCGATAGCTATCCCCTCGGTATTGACCAAATTCAAGTTGACCAAACATATGGATTTACGGTTGTCCTATGCCTATGGATTCCGTTCTCCGACTTTGCAGGAACTCTATTTCTCTTTCCACAATGATAATCATGATATAGACGGGAATCCGGATTTGAAGGCCGAATATTCCCACAATATTACGGGGTCTGTTGCCTACCGGGTATTGCATAGCGAGAAAATACATCTGACAACCACTTTGAGCGGATTTTATAATGATTTCAGGGATAAGATCAGTCTGGCTCAGAATGTCGATATTCCGAATTATAATACCTATTATAATATCGACCGTTACAAAACGGTAGGCGGATCTTTGGAGAATTCGTTGAGCTGGGGAGGACTTCGGGCAAATCTGAATGTGTCGTTGATCGGGCGCTACAACCGGTATGCTACCGGGAATAAAAGTATGCCCCGATTCCGGTATTCTCCCGAAGTGAGTACCAGCATCAGTTATCACATTGAAAAGACCGGTACGGATATCAGCTTGTTCTATAAATACACTGGCGAAAGAAAAGAGTATTATTATCATGAATATACGACAGCCGATAATAAGAAAGAAAGTGAAATCTACCTGAGGGGAATGAAAAGCTATCATACCGGTGACCTTACAGTTACTCAAAAACTGACTTCATTTCTCCATCTGAATGCAGGAGTTAAAAACCTTTTTAATCTGACTTCACTCGAGACAATTGCCGAATCTCCTAACGATACGCCTTCTGTCAGCTATTTAGGCTGCGGACGAAGTTGGTCGGTGGGGTTGAGTTTCTTATTGAACGGAAAATTCAATTAGTATCAGTATAAATCAAATAAAATAAAACATGAAAAAAGTAATTTATCTTTTAGCTTGTGTCGCATTTTTAGGATGTTATTCCTGTAGTGATGACGACGATGGTTTGAAAATGCAGGATATCTCCGTAGAGTTTGCCGTATCGGATGCCGGATGGTACCGGTATAGATCTGGGGATAAAGCTTAGCCGGGCAACCAAGGAGAGTTTGGATGTTACCGTACAGATGATTTCTACGGAGGTATCCGAGTCGGATATTACCGTTACCCCGGCTCTGACTAACGGTCAGGTGGTGGTGAATATCCCTGCGGGGCAGGCTAGCGGCTCGTTTACAGTAGCTAAAGCCGACGGTAAATCTCCGGAGGGCAACGTGAAGTTTCGGATTCTGTCCCTGTCGCTGAGTGAGGGCTATAAAATCGGTACACTTCAGGAAATGAACTTGTCCTTTAGTCCGATTGTTTCTACCGGAGGAAAATTGACATTGGAAGGAAATGACGGGGCCGAAAAATATGCCAATATGGTATATGTCGATCTGAGCAATAACAGTCAGATACAAATTAAAAGAAAAAGCTGGAATCTGGGATTTTATTGCGGGGATGAATTCAGGGTTATTTTAAATTCGTCTTATGCTACGGTAGCTGTGGCATCGGAGAAAACTGACTTTGCAGCTGTGACACTCGAAGATGCTCAAAAAGCTCCTAATATTGCGGCCGGAGCGATGTCTGAAGATTTTTCCGCCGACTGGGTAGATGATGTGGAAGGCGATTTGACTAAAACAGCTTTCGGGATGATTGCAGAAAATGCAGCTGAAAATAAAGTCTTTTTTGTCGCTTCTGCCGATAACAAGACCAATACCGACGGGACAGAAAATAGAAGTCTTTGGTATAAAGTGAAAGTAACCCGTAATGGCGAAGGATACCGGGTAGAATATGGAAAAGTAGGGGATACGACACCGAAGACCGTGGAAATAGCGAAAAATCCGATCTATAATTTTGTCGGGCTTTCACTCGAATCCGGTGAGAAAGTAGATGCACAGGCCGAAGGGAAAAAATGGGATATCATGTGGGCCTATGCTGCTGCCGTTTCACAAATGGCTTCCGGTCCTGTGACTTCTTTTTCACAGGATGTGGTTACTTCTAATAGTGTAGGAGGAGTAGAGACTGCCGTGGTCATGGTGGATGAACAGACTACCTACGATAATTTTAAGGTAACGGATATAACCTCGAAGGCCGATTTTGAAAAGAAAGCCAATGTGATCGGTACTACCTGGCGTACACCTGCTATGCCGGGAGTGACGAATGCCGGCGTGAAAACAGATCGTTTTTATGTATTGAAAGATAGTTATGGAAACTATTATAAACTCCGTTTTACGAAGTTCGGTACCGGTACCGATGGCACCGAACGCGGACGGCCTGAAATAGAATATGCATTGTTGAAATAATGTAGGACATGAGCGATCAGATTTGGCTGGCAGATCCGGACTTCCCGGGACTGCCGGCCAAATGGTGTGAAAAAGCGAAATTGAAAGTTTAAATTTTAAAAGATGACAAAAAACAAAAAGTGGATAGGAACGGTTATACTTCTTCTGGTATTGTTGTGTGGCTGGATGGCTTGGAGTAAATGGGCTTCTACTACCCGGATCGGACTGGTCAATTTTCAAAATTTTCAAACGACCAGCTTAATAAAATCGAATGAAGATCAGTTTATAAAGTATGAAGAAGTCTCTCTGGAGGAATTGGGACGCCTGGACCGGTATGACTTTGTATTGGGTTTCGGTATGGGATTACGGATGACAGCCGGACAACGGGAACAACTTCAAAAGGCTGCCGATAAAGGGACTCCTGTTTATATTTATGCAGCTACGAATCCGGAAAATAATATTTGTAACCTGGATAGTATCACCAAGGCTGATATAACCTCTTACATCGGGAATGGAAATAAAAAGAATTACCGGAATATGGCCCGGTATATACGCCGGCAGATCGACCGGAAGCTTTTCTTCGTCACTCCGGCCGACACTGCGGTGGAGAGTGCTTCGGATGTACTTTTCCACTTAGATGAAAATCTTTCTTTCTCTACAGTGACGGATTATGAGAATTATATAAAAGGACATGGTTTCTATCGGGAAGGGCAACCCAAAGTGGCTATTGTCGGTGGCTTGAACGATCCTTTCAGTGGCAACCGGGATAATATCGACAGTCTGATCGTTTCATTTCAGCGTGCCGGCCTGAATGTGTATCCGATTTCCTCTTATATGAAACGGTTGGCTTTCCTGAAAGAAATCCAGCCGGATGCGGTGATTCATTTTGCCCATGGGCGTATGGTGATGGGGCAGGCCGATGCAGCTGTAGAATGGCTGAAAGAACGGAATATCCCTCTTTTTTCACCTCTGTCGATCCTGCAAACCCGGGAGGAATGGGAAAAAGATCCGATGGGGATGTTCGGCGGATTTATGTCGCAAAGTGTCGTTGTGCCGGAGTTGGATGGAGCGATCTATCCCTATGTGGTGAATGACCAGGAATTGGATAAAGACGGGGTGTATCTGTTCAAAGCGATCCCCGAACGCTTAAAGAATTTTACCGGGATTGTCAGTCACTTTATCCGCTTGAAACAAAAAGCGAATGCCGATAAAAGGGTGGCGATCTATTATTTCAAAGGAGCAGGACAATCTTCGCTGACGGCACAGGGCTTGGAGACGGTACCTTCGCTTTATAATCTGATCAAAAGACTGAAAGCTGAAGGGTATAAAGTAGAAAACCTTCCGGCTACCGAGAAAGAATTCGAAAAGTTGCTGATGACACAAGGGGCTGTATTGAGTACTTATGCAGAAGGTGCTTTCGACGATTTTATGAAGAACGGTCATCCCGCTCTGGTGGAAAAGTCGGAATATGAATCATGGGTGAAACAAGCTCTTCCGCAAGGGCTCTATGCAGATGTGGTGAAGATATACGGAGAAGCTCCGGGAAACTATATGAGTACGGTAGAAAATGGAAAGTCCTATCTGGCGGTGGCTCGGATAGATCTGGGCAATGTGGTCTTATTGCCTCAGCCGATGGCGGCTGTCGGGGATGATGCTTTTGCTATTGTTCACGGCGCTAAAACCGCACCGCCGCATACCTATATCGGAGCTTATCTGTGGGCCCGATATGCTTTCGGTGCCGATGCGATGATCCATTTCGGGACACACGGTAGTCTGGAATTTACTCCTCAGAAACAGGTGGCACTCAGTAGTTACGACTGGCCGGACCGGCTGGTAGGCACTGTCCCTCATTTTTATTATTATACGATCGGAAATGTGGGAGAGAGTATGATGGCTAAAAGGCGTTCTTATGCAACGACTATTTCTTACCTGACTCCGCCTTTTATGGAAAGTAAGACCCGGGGACAGTATAAGAAACTGGAAAATGAGATTCAGACTTATTACAAAACAGATGAATCCGGGCAATTACAGGCCTCTTTGGCTGTAAAGAAAATTGCGGTGGACATGGGATTACACCGGGAACTGCGTTTGGATAGCCTGTTGGACCGTCCCTATTCGACCGAGGAGATCGAGCGTATCGAGAATTTTGCCGAGGAGATTGCCAATGAAAAAATGACCGGACAGCTTTATACGACCGGTATTCCTTATTCCCCGGAAAAAATTCGTTCATCGGTTTTGGCGATGAGCACAGATCCGATAGCTTATAGCTTGGCAGCTTTGGATAAACAAAATGGGAAAGTGTCTGATAAACAATTGAATAGTAAGGTGTTTTTTACTCAGCGATATCTGGATCCGGCCAAACGGTTGGTCAGTCAGGTACTGGACGGTAAAAAAGCCGATGAGGCACTGGTTTGTCAGATCGCGGGGATCACTCCTGAAAAATTGAAAGAAGCACATACGATTCTTACTCCTCCGAAAAGGGGGATGATGGGGAAAGGTAAGGCGAAACCGGTAGTGCAGTATACCAATGAACAGAAAGCGGAAGCCCGGGCGATCACCGAAGTGGAACGTACGATTACGAATATTGTGAATTATAAGCTGGCTTTGGAAAATAGTCCGGAGCAGGAAATGCAGTCGGTATTGAATGCTTTGTCGGGTGGATATATCGCTCCCACTTCGGGAGGAGATGCAGTCGCTAATCCGCAGGCAGTACCTACCGGTCGTAATTTATATGCTGTCAATGCCGAGGCCACTCCATCGGAACAGGCTTGGACGAAAGGAAAAGAATTAGTCGAAAATACGCTTGCTCAATACCGGAAGACTCACGGTGATTATCCTCGTAAAGTGAGTTATACTTTCTGGAGCAGTGAATTTATCGAAAGTGAAGGAGCGACTATAGCACAAGTGCTTTATATGTTGGGTGTAGAGCCGGTGCGTGATGCTTATGGACGGGTGTCGGACCTGCGTTTGATTCCTTCGGAAACTTTGGGACGTCCCCGTATCGACGTGGTGGTTCAGGCCTCCGGCCAGTTCCGGGATTTAGCGGCTTCACGGCTTGCGTTGATCTCGAGAGCTGTGGAAATGGCGGCCGCTTCTGCAAATGATAAATACGACAATCGGGTGGCGGAAAGCACGGTAGAGACGGAACGGTTACTGGTGGAACAGGGAGTTTCGCCTAAAGAAGCCCGCGAAATGTCTGCAAAACGAGTGTTCGGTGGTGTGAACGGCATGTACGGAACCGGAATTCAGGGAATGATCACCAGTGGGGATAAATGGGAAGATGAAAAAGAAATAGCCGATACCTACATCAATAATATGGGGGCTGTCTACGGAAGTGAGAAAGAATGGGGAGAAATGAAAAGCGGATTGTTGCGGGCCGTATTACACCATACGGATGTTGTCGTTCAACCCCGGCAAAGCAATACCTGGGGAGCATTGAGCCTGGATCATGTATATGAGTTTATGGGAGGCATGAACTTGGCTGTACGTAATGTCACCGGTAAAGATCCCGAGGCTTATTTTGCCGATTACCGGAATCGCAACCGGGTGAGAATGCAGGATTTGAAGGAGGCTATCGGAGTGGAATCGCGTTCGACGATTTTCAATCCGGAATATATCAAAGAAGTGATGAAAGGAGGGGCGTCGAGTGCTTCACAGATTACAGAAGTGGTAACGAACACTTACGGGTGGAATGTCACCAAGCCTGAAGTAATCGACGACGCTATGTGGAATCAGATTTATGATGTTTATGTGACGGATTCTTACAAGTTGGGAACCGAAGATTTTTTCAAACAACAAAATCCGGCCGCTTTGCAGGAGATCACAGCAGTGATGCTCGAGACTGCCCGGAAGGGGATGTGGGAGGCTTCGGAACAACAGATCAGTACCCTGGCAAATTTGCATACCGATCTGGTGAAAGAGTTCGGATCGGCCGGGAGCGGATTTGCCGGAGGGAATGCCAAACTGCAGGATTATATCGCCAGCCGGGTACAGCCGGAACGTGCCACTGTTTACAAAGAGCAGATTCAATCCATGAAAACGGCTCAGGTGGCTACCGATAAAAAAGGAATGGTCCTGAAAAAAGATGAGGTAGCTCAGGCTGAACGGGGAGAGAAAAATGCGTTGAACGGCGTATGGATCGCTGGTGGGGTATTCGCTCTGTTTGTGATACTGTTGCTGGTTTTGAAGAAAAAAAGAAAAGGGAATTAAATATCGATATGGAATTAGTTATCAGTATACTTATCTTATTTATCCTGGTCAATTGCCTGTTGAAGCTTAGTTTTTGGAAAGGCTGGCAGGCAGCTTTGTTCGGATTGATCTGTGGTATTTTCATTACCGCTACTTATCCGGTTGCTATCCTGCAATCCAAAACCCAGCTGGCCGACTACCTTCAGAATACAGTGGCTTTGCAAAATATGGCAGTGATCATTACGCTCGAGGCTGTCGTTTGTTTTGCGTATTGTGTGGCTGTATTGCGGGGATGGTTCGGCCAACAGGAAAAGTGGTGGGTGAAGTCTTTGAAATGGTATCCGACCCTGCTTATTTTTCCCGTCCTGTTTTATTTACAGACCGAGCTGATCTTTAGTTTTCCGGGGATATCCTTTTCGATCCTGTCCTATGTTTTTGCTATAGGAGTGGTGGTGATGATTCCTCTGCTGTGTTACTTTTTCAGGTATCTTTTACCTGAAAAAGAATTGCGGCTGGAAGTACATTTTCTCGTTAGTCTTTTTGTTTGTATCATCGGCTTGCTGACTACAGTGAATGGAAATGTTACCTATCAGGCAGTTAAAGAACCGACAAATTGGAAGGCATTGGCTTTTGCTTTTGGCTTGTTTCTGATCTTTTTCTTGTTGGGTATGGGTTGGAATAAATTGAAATGGGTCCTTTTACAGAAACGAAGTACCCACCAAACGACTTCTCGTAAATAATCGATAATATTTAAATTAAACTATAATCTATGGAAACTATTTCACAAGTGCTTTTTTGGGTGGCC
>OGQY01002263.1_pt1 | contig 11676 bp, 10 predicted proteins | sample 1553361 | NCBI WGS metagenome assembly OGQY01 (sample SAMEA2579963, study PRJEB22360) | human gut metagenome | reverse complement strand
TTTACCCCATAGGCTTTCGTATCCAGCACATATCCGGACGGGCCTGAAATCTCACGAAGGTAAACGGTATCCTGTGTTTTGGTGATCTTTACTTCGGATTCCCCTTTTGCATTTGTTGCCGGCATTTTTTTGATAAGTTTCGTGCAGGCTTCATCTGCATAGATGCCGTAAACGGCACCTGCAAGGAGCGCGTTGCTTCCCTTATCTTTTTTGATGATCTTGACCGTTGCTTCATCCGGCCAGTCTACCTCCAGGTTCAGCTCCAGTGTATCGGTATAATATCCAAAGCCGATATCCTGGCTGTTCGCCAGCTTTAAGAGCATGGCATGGAAATTAAGCGGATAGTTGGATGTGATCGCATATTTTCCTTTCAGGCTTCCAATATTCTGGGTGGTTGCTTCCAGATGGAATTTTTCACCGCCCTTTACGCTCACATTTCCGGTCCCGGTTTTCCCTGTCGTCTCATTTACAAGGGAGACCCCGTTTTCCAGATGGATCGTGATCACAAAAGCTGCATTTGCCTTCCATGTAAATGTCGGGCTCTGGTTTCCATTTGTAGAAGCACTGAGCCCAGGTGTCAGTTCCATGGTCGTTGGATCCGGCATCTTTGCAAGGGCTGCCTTGATCTCTTTTAACATGTTTTTGGCAGTTGTCGAAAGGGATCCGCCAAATCCGGATTCCCCGTCATATAAATAATCGACCAGATAATGCTGCATTGCACGGGTCTCGGAGGAACAGCCGTATTTTTCCATGATGGATTTGATATTATAGCCGTTGAATGTGCCGCCCCATCCGGGACCGCCATATCCGTAAAACATGGCCTTCCTTAAATAACGGTCATCGCCGCCTTCATCCAGTTCGACCATATTTTTATAAGTCGTTCCACTTGGCGGGGACTGTTTACTGTGCTGCATGCAGTATGCATAGACGGTATAAGTCTTTCCGCCTGCTTTGTAACGGATATACTTATAGGAATCATTTCCGCCCTGTCCCATAACAGAATCAAAAGGATGCAGTTTTCCATCTGAATAATAGTAATAGGTATTAGCTTCAATGTCTGTTGAATCATCCCACAAGTCTCCATCGGAAGCGGCCACGGTACTAATACCGCCCTCAGCCTGGTCATATAGCACACTTAATGCAACATCATCTTCCGGCATCTCAAAGCTGAAGGAATTTGTTCCCTCATCGTAGCTTACTTCTGCATACAGAAGATCTTCGGTATTCTCTGTCTGGTTTGCTTCGACAAGACTTGTTCCCACTGCGATCAGGCTTCCCTGAGGGATATCACCGGAAAAGTTGACCGTCTCCCCCGTCTGGTAACGTCCGTCCTCGTGGTCCAGTTCAATATTGAATTCATTTCCCTGTACGATGTCAACCTGATGGCTTCCATCCTCTGTTTCCTCATCGGAAAATCCTTCTGCTTCCTCTTCTTCTGGCTCCTCCGTTTCTTCCGGCTCTTCCAGAGTTTCCGGGGCATCTTCCGGGCTTATGGTCGGGAGGACGGGGTCTGCCTCCGGTTCGTCATCGCCGCTTTCCTGTTCCTGGCCGCCATTTGATCCGTCTGTTTCTGCTTCCCTTGGTGTCACAGTAATGTTTCTGGCAACCAGATAGGCTTCCCCGGATACGGGCGTAACAAGATATACGCATTTATAGGTTCCCGCATGGTTATAATCAAATACAGTCCCGTCTTCCATTGCTGCTTTTTTCAGTTCCACATGGTCTCCGTCAGAGAGTTTCAGTCCTGTAAAATCATTCTGGATATCAAAGGCTTCCCCTTCGGTAACCATAAGCGCAAGTTCCGGATCAGCAACGGTTTCCTCGATCAGTTCTTCCTCGCTTTTCTCCGTCTGCGTTTCTGTCTGTGTTTCTGTCTGTACCTCGATCTGCGTCTCGCTCTGTGCGGAAACGCCTCCCACCTCAGCGGCGGATACTGCAGAAGCTCCCGTCTGCAAGAGCGTAGTGCAGCACAGAGCAAAAGCCATCGCACCCGCCATCCATCTTTTCTTCCAGTTTTTTTCCAAGTGCACGTTCTCCTTTCATGATCGCTTTTTTCCCTGCAGTTTTCTTTTGGTCCGTCTCTTATCTGCATCGCTTTCTCCTTTCTTCCGGCTTTTTCAGCCAGATAAAAAGGAAACTGAAAAAAATTCCAGTTTCCCTTTTATCTGACCAAACATTTTATGCCGTCTTCCTGTGTCCTTTTTCCTCTTTTCGAAGGATCCAGTCATCCACGCCTTTGTAGTGTTCCATCCAGGTACCGGATGCATCGGTATCCCAGGTGACTCTTTTGCAGGATACATTCAGTTCCTCACAGATCTCATATAGTTTTATACAGCCTTTTCGGATCATGTCCCGTTTTCTGCGCTTTTTGGGGCATTCTCCATGATACAGATAAATTCCATGTTCACATTGCCGGCACGCACTTTTTTCATCGTGCTTACAGGACAATTCCATCATTTTATCCATGTCGTAACATTCGTAAACTCTTTTTAACCCCTGCTCTTTCAGTTTTCGCAAGACAGTTTCCAATCCTTTATGATTGGAAACTCCAGGGACTCCGATATAAGGATTTCCTGTACACATCCATGCGATCTCTGCCTTTAAGATCCCTTCCGTTACGTAAACCGTGCCATCCTTTATTTTCCCAAACATTCCTGCCGGGCTGCCGCTTGATGTGCCTTTTTCTAAGCCGCTGCTGGTAAACCAGAGGTATTTCCGTTCTTTTAAAGGAACATCCAGCCGGATCTGGAATCCTATGATCCGTTCCTTCCCATCCCGGACCGGGCAAAGATACCCGTTATTCTTCCTATAAAAAGCAGCTTCCCAGTCACCATCCCGGTTGATGAAAAATCCAGGCACCCCATCCAAGCGAAATCCCTTTTTTAAGAGCTTTCTGGCAATGGCCACGGAATTCTCCTCATCCGTACTTAAAAAACCTCGTTCTTCCATCTGTCTGACCTCATTTAACGTCAGCCCACGCAGAAGAAGGTTCCTCCGGTGTGTTTCCTTAAGCTTAAGAAAAGTGAGCATTTCCTTATATACATGGTCCCAGTAATCCCATTCCTCTTCCGTAAGGGAAATGCGTTTCTTTTTAGGAACGATAGAAGCGAAACCATTTCGTGTCGTGGACTGCTGTCTTTTATCCGTTCCAGAAAAAGAAAGTGCCTGCTTTATCTCCCGGTAGGCTTCTTTATACCGGTTTCTCCCGTAAATGCCGGATAGTTCCGCATACAGTGTCAGCATGTTTCCGGATGCTCCGCAATGATAGCAATGGTAAACATTTTTCAGTTCTCCATTTTTGCGGATGCAAAAACTGCATTTTCCTCTTAAATCCCCGCAAAAAGGACATTCCACCGGAAATTCGTCCTGGTAAGAATCACTCAGTCTTCGGATTGACAAAAGATCTGCTACTTCTGCGATCGTAAACGATTCTCTGGCATACATGCCTTCCTCCTTTTCATAAAAGATGGCCCCGTTCCCGGAGCCACCTCAAACAATTTCTCTGTTTTCAGGCTGCTTTTTGCATTTCCTTTTCATGATCCAAAAGAATCTTCGCAGCTTTCTGTATTTCCTGATTCTGGCCTTTGTACCGCTGTACCAGCCATTTGATCGTCTGGTAACCTCTGGCATCCTGCATCATTTCCCCAAGAGGGGTTCCGGCATAGACACCAAAATTGCAGATAACCTTTTCTGCCCATTTCACTTCATCCTCTGCATCCTCTTCGTGAGCCATATCCTCCAACACTTCCTCTTCGGTCTCCTCTGGTGTTTCTTCCTCTTCTTCTGCATCAAAAGAAATCTCATCATCTTCATCAAATGGAACTTCATCCGTTTCTTCTACTGCACGGAAACCGTCTGCATCCGTCTCGGCAGTAATTTCCTCATCTACGGAGATTCCCTCGGTCTGAAGCGGATCTTCCGCTTTGGTTTCTTCATCGGAAAATTCTTCCAGTCCGCTTTCACTTTCTTCCATTCCAAAAGTCATCTGTCCAGGAAGGTTTTCTTCTGTATCCGTCACTGCATATTCCACTTTTACAGGACCTTCTGATATGGCATTTCCATCACGCAGTTTACGGTTCGTTTTCTTTTCCATAACCGGTTCTGCCTGTTCCTGCTTTGCGGCTGTGTCCTTTTTTTCTGCCTTTTCCTGTTTCTTTTTCGGTTTTTCCGGTTTTACGGAAGCTTCCTGCTTCGGCATTTCTTCTTTTTCCGTCCCACGCATGTCCGGATCGTCTATTCCAGATGCCTGCATGATGTTGAATTTATTCAAGAAATAATACTTCAGGCCATACGTCCATGCCGCACCTTTTGCTTTATCCGGTGCTTCATTGGTTCCAATGACATGCAAAAAGCTCCGTACCTTGTCTCCCGGACGGTCAGCATTGGTCCAGCACAGCTCCAGGTCAGCCTCATATCTCCAGAGTGCTCCCATTTCCTTTAAAAAGATGGAATTGCCCTGTTCGTCCATCTGTGTCGGCCTTTCACTTAAGATGTCAAAATCGACCCCGTATTTATTAAGGGCCGGTGTCAGGCATTCATAAATATCATCCAGTTTTACAAAATCATAAGTAACGTCCTCACTGTACCGTTTGCGGATCAGCTTCGGCACTTTCTTCCGGATCCTGATCATCTTCTGGTTCAGATTCATGTAATTGTATTTACCCATATTATTCGTTTCCTCCTGATTTTTTCATTTTTTATACTAAGCAGAACGCGGAAGGCTTACCTCCGGCCCTGTCCCAGTCTTTTTTAACATTTCTTCCATTTCCTCCCGGATACATCCGATACAGATCTTCTTTTTTGAGATCTCCGGAAGTTTTTCAAGCAGCCACTTCTGGGCGAAAAGCTCTGCTGCCCGCTGCGGGTTGCTTAAATATTCCAGAAACATCCAGTCAGAAAATTCCCACTTCATATCCGCAAAATGAAACTGCGGCTGATAGATCAGATCCTCCGGCCGCTTTCCTTTTTTAATAAAACGGTCTGCATTTAGCTGGATATAAACCCTGCTGATCTCCGGGATCATCTGTGCAGCTGCATACCCGCCTTTTAACAAAAGTTCATCCCATTGTTCCCGGATAAGTTTCTTTCCAATGCGGCTTATCTGTGTTTCCAGTTTCGGGATCAGATCCTCACGCACAGGAAAACCAAAATCATCCGGTATCCCGATCGGCTTCAGAAAAAGATTTTCTGCTTCATAAAGGGAATACTCCGGCATGTGGATCACGGCACACCAGTTCCGGTCTGTTTTTCTGTTTTCCTTTAAACAGTCAAAGAAAAAGAAACAGTTTCCATATCTTGCCTTTATAAACAGCTGTCCGGAAAATTCTTTTACTTCACAATCCGGCGATTTCAGCCATGCGATCAGTTTTTCTGCCTCCCTGCTCTCTTTTAACCAGTCCGGAAGTTTTCTATCCATCACATACCTCCGTAATTTAGATATATGGCAGGGAATACCTGGAATACACCATCTTTGCCCGTTTTAAAAATGCAGAGCCTTTTTCTGCTTTTGCAAACCATTCCACAAAAAACCGTGTCAGGTTCTGCTGCAATGTCCGGTGGGTATCAAGGGCATAATCCACAAATTCCCCATATCCGTCCATACTTCCTGCAAGCAGGTAGCAGGTAAACATTTTTGCCATCTGCTCTTCATCTGAAGGATTGATCTCCATTTCCTCTGCACCTTCATACACCAGGCGCACCCTTTCTGGCTGTTCCTTTACATGCAGACACAGATCATCGGCCATCAGTTTCGATGCTTCGTTTCGAAGGTCGTAATATCTGACCTCTGAAAGACCTTTTAGCCAGGCAAACCCAAGATAAGTGTAATTGTCTTTTATTTCCTGCTGCTCTTTTGCCATGGACTCCATAAATTTTTTGTGTCCGGTGGGATGGCAGTTCAAGTATTCATCTACCAGCAGCCTTGCCACATCTTTTCCATTCGTAACCTTCATGTTTTCCTCCCATCAAAAAAAGACAGTCCATACTGTCTCCATTCTTTTAAATCCTGTTAGTATTTTACAGTGCCAGGAATATCATATTCATGCCAGCGTTTTGACACACAGCCGGCAATTTTTTCTTCCAGAGCTAAAAGTCCTCTCTCATTCGTCTTTTCCTGCCTTGCAATGGTAATGGATTCACAGATCCCGCAGTAGATCTCGTATGCGCTGCATGGCTCATCCCCGGTAGTAGCCTTAAACTGCTCCACGGTTTCTGCAAGCAGTTTTTTTCCAAATCCCGCCTGCTTCATGATCCCTGCCATGGCATTTGCCGGATGCTCGATCCAGATATCACACAGCCGCATGACCCCTTTTAAGACTTCCCGGTAGTAATCAAAGATCGACTCTATGTTTTCCGTGAAATCTTCCATTCCTTTACAGTTTTTGTGCGTAACCTTCAGGGCATTGCCAAGGATCACATTTCTTGTCGGCTCCTGCAGGGAGTAAAAAACATTCGCTCCGGACACACCAACGTCTGACGTAGTGATCCGTACAACTGCTTTTATGTCCTTATCGGTCTTTCTTCCATAATTCTGCATCAGTTCCTTATAAACATCTGTAAGTTTCGTATCTTCCAGCTGCCAGGACGCCGTAACAGAATAATGATCTGCATAGCCGTTTAAAAACGTTGCCTTCTCATAGTCCCCATGGATATATGCCGAGGTAACCATGTACATATCCGGCATGGATATGATGGCATAATCTTTTTCATCACCAGACAGGACTGCCCTTATTTTTCCTTCACAGAAACGGATCAGTGCTCTTCCTCTTGCAACCTTCAGGCATTTATTCAAGATCTCTGCCAGTGTTTTCTTATCGACATCTGCCAGGGCTTTTCCATCAATCCTGGCCCGTCCTTTCAACGATTTGATTGCTGAATTTCCTATATAACAGATCCTCTCGGGCAGGATAAGAACCAGCCTGGAATGAGATAAGGTATCTTTTTCCAGTGCTTCCAGGGAAATGCCCGGAACCTCTGTACAGGTTTCCTCTCCTGCAGCTGCTACCTTTAATTTCTTACTGGTGATCCGGATCCATTCTGCCCGGCTGTCTATCTCTTCCAGATACTCGCACAGTTCCTTTTCTGTCCGGAACTCCTTATAAAAGTCATCTTTATAATACATAATGTCCGCCTTTCCACGCTAGCTGAAAATCCGGACTTCAACAGCCTGTATCTTTCCATCTTCGATGCAAAATACATAGCCGTCTTCTGCCATCTCCATAAGCATTCCAATTTCCAGTGCATTTGCGTTTTCCCATTTAATTGTCTCCATAATCGACCCTCCTGATTTTACAATGTGTTTTCTTTTTTTGATGTTCTTAAGGTATTTCTTTTTGCAGTTTCCTTAACTGCCAGTTTCATTCGTGCTCCTCCTTTCTGCTTTTTATGCAATAAAAAAAGACACAAAAAGAATCTTCTTTCCTTCTTGCATCTTCCTTATATTTTGCATATCCATTTTTTCTCATTAAGGGCAAGACCGCCCCAAAGTGTTTCTTCCGGAATGTCCGGAACTAAAGAATAACCACAGTCTTTTATAGACTGTTAAATTATTTTTCATTTAAAGACTACCACAACATTTTGTGGTTGTCAATTGATTTTAACTATATATTGTGTTATTGTGTGAGTTATCTTTATTATTCTGCTACATGTTGTGACAGGCGGCATGATACCGCCTGTCTGTTTCATCCGTCTGCATAAGTGCATGTATCTGAGGGGAATAGGTAATCTGTACATGCACTATGAAAACGTCTTACTCAGCGTTTGGATCCGCCGGGGAAATATTTTTGGCAAGGCTTCGCCCATTGGCATCCGTCCCTGCTTCAAAAAGGACCGGCTGGCCACCGCTTAATTTCCGGTATCCATCCATCTGGATCTCCGAAAAGTGGGCGAAATAATCAATCCCGTCTTCACCGGTGATAAAGCCGTATCCTTTCTGTGCGCTGAACCATTTCACGGTTCCCTGTAGTGTTTCTGACATATCCTTCTCTCCTTTGCTGTATTTCCCGCAATAGTCTTTTGCGGAAACAGGGCAGCATGGAATCGAACCATGCCTGGTGCTCCCCTCCCTGCTATAAAAGGAATCTCTTCCTCTTATATTTCTTCGTTTCCCAAAAAAGTCCCGTTATTGAGTGCTGCATCCACCCGGCGGATTCCTACCAGCTTCTTTTCATTTATGCCAAAATAAAACCGGTAACGTTTTCCCTCCAAAACTTTTACGTTTTTATCCAGCAAAAGTTCACTCTGCCGTCCGGCCGGATCACTTACCCGGATCTTCCGTAATCTTGCAAAGGGATTTTTCCCGTCTATCCCGGTTACCAGCCCTTCCACGATTTCATAGGTCTTTTTATCCGCGGTGCGGAAAATAAGATATGTTCTTATAAACCCGATAATCCCAAGCAGGAAAGACCAGAAAATAAAAGTTTTATCTTTCATCCATGTTCCCATAAATGATCCGAAAAGCAGGATAAAAAGAGACAGGATACCATATCGCTGGATCCTGTCCTTAAAAAAATCCGGTATATTCTGATAACGTGTTCCAAAATCTTCCAAGCATCTATACAGCCTGTGCCAATACGGATGTTCCGTTTGCTTCAAGGCAGTCCTCCCTTCTTATGTTGTCGATCACAAGCTGTTTCTTATAGTAAAGCTGCGCTACACGGCTTATAAATTCCCGTTGTATCTGTTCCTGGAGGGAATCTGCTAAATTGGGTTCCCTGCTTTTTGCCTCTTCTTTTAAACATTTCAGGTGGCAGGAAACATCCCCTTCTCTTTGAAGATAGGAAAGTAGCTGGTATTCCTCTTCTGTAAGCAGCGGCTTTTTAAAAGCCCTCAGTGAAAACTTCAGTCCTTTTCCCATGGAAAGGGCTTCCATAAAATGCTTCATGCGTTCTGTCCGTGAAAAGGCCATGGGAGCCATGACTGACCGGCTGATAATGCTGTATACAGCTTCCTCTCTGGTACATCCTTCTGTCAGCACAACCAGGCCCCGCTTTACCAGACGGTTCAGGCAAAACTGAAAATCCTCTTTGTCCGCCCATTCCTGTGCCTGTTTTTCTCCAAGGCTAAATACAAGAAGACGATGCATCTGGGAATGGACCTTATCCTCTTCACAGAAAGACCAGGTGAGCGCAGCCCACAAAATAGTTTCCATTTCTGTAAGTACTTTTTCTTCCCCATCTACCCAGACACAAAACCTTCCATCTGCATCATCTTTTTTCATTCCGATTGCTGTATACCATCTCATGACATTTCCTCCTTGTCATTTTCACTCTTTCTAATCTCTGCTTCTGATCTGTTTTCTTTCATAACTTGTTACCCATACATCATCATTTCCAGGAGTTTTGGAAGTACATACCCCAAAAGCATGCCTGCTGCCGTACAGATTCCGATATTCGGCCGCCGCAGTTTCCATACTTCCTGTGTTTTGGTCCCGATAATCCTTGTTCTTCCCGGTACGATCCACCTGAGTTTCCGATAAAACTCCATGAATCCCTGATTGTCAAAGCCAAAGGATCGTACACAGAAAACATCCCGTTCCTGTTCTTCTTCATCCAAAAGGAAAAAGCTTTTCTGTTCTTTCCCTTCTTTTCGGATCACGATATAAAATTCCGGAACTCCCCGTCTGGTTCCTTCTACGATTTTATCCATCTCATCGTAAAAGATCCTGCAGGACTCATATTTTCCGTTTTTTTCCGGCTGGCAGACTGCCAGGCTGTCCTCTTCAAGTGCCATATAACAGTTTTCTGCCTCCATGATCCTCCGGCTGATTTTTATGGCCTGACGAAGAAGCAGGATTATCGCAAGCGCCAGTGCAGTACACAAATATACAAGATCCCAGCATCTTTTCTGGTATATGAAAAAGTATGCGCTGATTCCCTCTGCCACACTGCATATTGCTGTCATAATAAAATACTGTTCTTTAAGGTCCATCAGATGATATACATCATCTTCTGTCGCCTGTAGTCTCAAGGGCATCCATCCTTTCCGTCATGCCACGCTTATTTTATCCGGGGATTTCTTTTTTTCCTCTCGGCTTTTTATATAGTCTGTACATTCCCGGATGGTCTGTTCACACAGGTAATAAGAAAATTTCCCGATATGTGTGTCCTTTTCCCGGAGATTCAAACGGTTCTGAAGCCAGATATATGTGCTGTGTTTGGTCATATAACCATTTTTCCAGATTGCATCCAAAGCTCTGTGTGCTTCGATCCGCTTATTACGCAGATTGCTGTCAGCCATGGTTCCCATGGGACGCATACTTTTTTTGTGTGCCCCAATGTATGAATCACAGGAAGGATAGCCGCTGCATACATACAGGTATTTCTCCGGATCCAGGTTGTTATCCCCATAGACATAAGCTGCAGGCCTAAGTACCCCGGGTCTTTTGCAATATGGACAGTACAAGGTTTCCCGCATCTGTTTTTTCTTCTTTTTTGCCATCTGACGTCACTCCTTTCCATCTTTATCTCCGATGTTAAAGAAATCCCTTTTTCTGTGTCAACAGAATTCTTTGAAAATCATAAAAACATTTTCAGGAAGCTCTTTTGATAAGCCTTGTGATAATGCCTTCTGCCACTTCATAGTTGTCGTTGATGCGGGTCACCACAAATCCGATCTTATCTTTCTTTCCCGGAAGTGCGGACATATTGCAGGAATGTGCCACGGCATTGACTCCGATATCAAGGCGGATAAAATAGGTTCCCTTATAGACTTCCGTAATGATCCCTGTATATTTTCCCTGTTTATGGCATTTCCGGAGGTTATCTTTATTGATATTGGCTGTCGGACTCTTTGCATCCACTTCTATAATGATCTGGTCAACAGAGCTTGCTTCCACCTTATTGACCATGACCAGCACCAGATCACCTACCTGGAATTTTTCTCCGGCATCTACCATCCACTCCCAGGCCATGTCTCTGGCCCGGACAGATACTTCTACACCAAAGACTTCCAGGCGGACTGCTTTGGGAGCTACCGCGATCACCCTTGCTTCTACGATCCTGCCTTCATAGAGCATTGGTTTTTCTGTATCTTCCCCAAGGTAAAAAGTCTGTCTCTTTTTAAGCATTGCATCTTTTCTGGATGCTACAACACTCCGGCTCTTGTTATCCAGATCTTTGATGATGAAATCAATGTCACAGCCGAGCATGTTGTTAGCAATACGGACCTGACGGTTTAAGGTATCCGCGTTTTCACGCCCGTCTCCCTGAAGGTTGATCATCATTTCATTCATTGGGATAATGATCCGGAAACCATTAAAGTATGTAACAGCAACCATCCATCCACTCTCCAGTTTTTCAATGCCCCCGAGCTGGCCCGTCAGGATCTTTCTGGTACGATGTGCATTCAAAAGCTGATGCCATCTGGCTTCTTCCTGTTCCTCCATGCTTTCAACCTGCGCGTCTACATCGATTGTCAAAACACCATCGTAGACTGCACGCGGAACATCTTTTTCCCCGTTTCCCGCCAAAACTGTTTTTTTGGTATCCTCCATATACTTCCTCCTGTTCTTATTTATTTTTGTCTTCTCTGCTCCATCCAGAAAACTCCTTTTCCTCCGGTACTCAGGAAAGACAAAAGAAGACACAAAAAAAGCAGCCCGTTTAAAGCTGCTTTCTTCATGCCTTCTTTTTACAGATACCATTCTATAATACATGGAATTCTATGTCAATATTACCT
>OGQY01002234.1_pt1 | contig 11815 bp, 7 predicted proteins | sample 1553361 | NCBI WGS metagenome assembly OGQY01 (sample SAMEA2579963, study PRJEB22360) | human gut metagenome | reverse complement strand
TCGTCTTGTTCTTAATTATTATCTATTATCTTTCTTTATAATATTTTCTCTCCTAACTATCAATTAAAAAATTGCTCCGCAATTTTTCTCGCCTCCGCATCCGTCGCCACATAATCTTCGTAGGTAGGGACAGAGATGAAAGTGGCTTTCGCCATTGTTTTTTCAATCACGTCACTCATCTGCAAGAAGCCGATCTCGTCACGCAGGAAAGCAGCGACCACTACTTCGTTGGCAGCATTCAAGATACAAGGCATATTACCACCTTTCCTGACTGCATCGAACGCAAACGCCAAGTTACGGAAACGTTCCATATCCGGCTCCTCGAAAGTAAGCGTCGCATATTGAGTGAAGTCCAAACGGGGTGCTTTACTGTGCAACCGCTTGGGATATGAGAAAGCATAGCTGATCGGAAGTTTCATGTCGGGAATCCCCAACTGGGCGATCACCGCACCATCTTCAAACTGAACCATCGAATGGATCACCGACTGCGGATGCACCACGACCTGTATCTGTTCCGGCGTAACCCCGAACAGCCACTTCGCCTCTATCATCTCGAACCCCTTGTTCATCATCGACGCCGAGTCGATCGTGATTTTCGCCCCCATACTCCAGTTGGGATGCTTCAACGCCTGTGCCTTGGTCACAACTGCCAGTTCCTCCATTGTCTTGGTACGGAAAGGGCCGCCGGAAGCCGTCAGCAATATCTTTTCCACTGGGTTCTCCCACTCTCCCGCTAAACACTGGAAAATGGCAGAATGTTCAGAGTCTACAGGCAGGATCGGCACTTTGTGTTCGACAGCCAAAGCCGTGATCAGTTCGCCGGCCACCACCAGCGTCTCTTTGTTTGCCAATGCGATCGCCTTACCGGCTTTGATCGCTGCGATCGTCGGTTTCAGTCCTGCATATCCCACCATTGCCGTCAGCACCATATCGATCGGTTCCGACTGGACGACCTGGGCAATGGCATCCGAACCCGCCCATACCTTGATGGGAAGGTCTTCCAATGCCTCCTTCAGTTCGGGATATTTCTGCTCGTTGGCGATTACCACCACTTCAGGCATATATTTACGTGCCTGATTAATCAGCAGATCCACCTGATTATTGGCAGTAAGAGCATATACTTCAAAAAGGTCAGGATGTTCGCTGACTACTTCCAAAGCCTGCGTTCCGATAGAACCTGTAGAACCTAATATGGCCAAGTTTCTTTTCATGCGTATTAAAATGCTATATATTCTTCGGGATTGACTGGGCCACCTTTATACCACAACTCGAAATGGAGATGGGGACCGGTCGACAATTTCCCCGTATTGCCTACCAGAGCAATGGCCTCTCCCGCGATGACGCGGTCGCCCACCTCTTTCAGCAATAATTCGTTATGTTTATAAATAGATAAAAAACCATTCCTATGCTGCACCTGTATCACATTCCCGGAGTTCGGATCGAAGCCAGCAAAGACCACCGTGCCATCCAACGTAGCCAGCACGCTTTCCTTCGGGGCTGCAACCAAGTCGACACCATAATGCCGGATATTGGCATTATAATGAGAAGAAACCACTCCATCTACAGGCTTGTAGAAAAAGACACCGTCAGTAGGAACCGGATTCGGGTCCAAGACTGCCAAGTTGTATTTCTCCGCCTCTTCAAAATCCTTTACAAACTTCTTTTCCTCCTTCGTTTGAGGAATCTCATAGTCAGGGTTCACTCGTGCCAGCGAATCGATCTCTCGAATCGAATCGATCGGCATCGTCCCCGACAGAATACCCGCCACATTATTCAGATAAAGAGATTGTATCTGGATCATCCTTTCCAACGAATCGGCACGCAAGGCATTCTGCATGATCTCCTTACGGACTTCCACATCCAGATAACCCGGCAGATAGTTCCGTATCGGTGTCTTAATAATGATAAAGGCAGTAAAGGCGATCAGCAAGAAAGCAAACAAGGCCAACATCGCAAATGCGGAAAGCTGTGACAACCGGAAAGACCATACTTCCTCCAGCGTTCCTTCATTGAAGAAAGACAGTTTGTATTTAAACCTAATCCGGTGCCAGAATGATTTCTTATTTATTCGTCTTTGCTTTTGTGCCATGTGTATTCGTCAATTTCATAAATCCAACAGACCTTCCGGAACGGAAACGGCCAGCGTCTTATTCTCATGATCGGCAGACAAGATCAGTTCCTCGGCGGCAGGCAACAACAGCTCTTCGCCGTTATGGTCGATCTGCAAAAGGACATTGATGGTAGACTCGTCGACATCAGTAATCTCGCCAATTTCGCCATGATGTTCGTCTATGACCCGATAACCGATAAAGCTATCCCATGTCATATCTCCCACCAAGTCGTCCCTGTCCACTTCATCGAGCGAATAAAAGACTTCGCGGTTGGAAAATTCACGGGCCGCTTTCTCATCGTCCACATTCTTCAACTTCAGAAGGATAACGGTATCCGTCTTATAGCGATACTCCTCGATGAAAAAAGGGACCAGGATCCCATCCATCTCACATATGATATACGGATCGTCCGAATCGTCAAAAACATCGCTGTTTGTAACCAGCGCGATCTCCCCCTTTATGCCGTGAGGTTTGGCAAACTGTCCTATCTTGAAAACATCTTCTTTCTTAATCATGACAAGAATGTTTAAAGTCGGGTAATACGCGCCCCGATGCCGTTCAACCGTTTGTCAATATTCTGATATCCACGGTCTATCTGGTCGATATTATGGATATGGCTGGTCCCTTCGGCACTCATCGCCGCAATCAGCAAAGCAATGCCGGCACGAATATCCGGAGAAACCATATTGGAACCACGCAGTTTGAAACGATTGCCCAACCCGATCACAGTCGCCCTGTGCGGATCGCAAAGAATGATCTGCGCTCCCATGTCGATCAGTTTGTCGACAAAGAAGAGACGGCTTTCGAACATCTTCTGATGGATCAGCACACTGCCGACAGCCTGCGTCGCCACAACGAGGAAGACACTCAGCAAGTCCGGCGTCAGTCCCGGCCAGGGAGCATCGGCAATCGTCATAATGGAGCCGTCGATAAACGTCTCGATCTGATAAGAATCGTGTGTCGGGACATGGATATCGTCACCGATTTGTTCGACCGTAATTCCCAGACGACGGAATGAATCGGGAATAATCCCCAACATATCATAGCCTGTATTTTTGATCGTGATGTCGGAACCGGTCATAGCAGCCATTCCGATAAAACTGCCTACTTCGATCATATCCGGCAAGATCGTATGTGTAGTGCCACCCAACGCCTCAACCCCTTCTATTGTCAGTAAATTGGAGCCGACACCCGAAATACGGGCTCCCATACGATTCAGCATGGAAGAAAGTTGTTGCAGATAAGGTTCGCAAGCGGCATTATAAATCGTTGTTTTTCCTTCTGCAAGCACGGCCGCCATCAAGATATTGGCCGTACCGGTCACTGAAGCTTCATCAAGCAGCATATAGGCGCCTTTCAGCTTCTTCGCCTCTATTTCGTAGAGCTGGCGGTCAGGATCATAACTGAAGCAAGCCCCCAGCTTCTGAATACCGACAAAGTGAGTATCCAGACGACGGCGTCCGATCTTATCGCCTCCCGGCTTAGGGATCAAAGCCTTGCCAAAACGGGCAACCAGAGGACCGACTATCATCACCGAACCGCGCAAGGAACCGCTTTTACGCAAAAACTCGTCCGTTTCCAGATAGTTCAAGTCGACAGCATCGGCCTGAAATGTATAGGTATCGGCAGCCGGATGCTCCACCTTCACCTGCATGTCGCGCAGGAGTTGTATCAGGTTATTCACATCCAGGATATCCGGTACATTATGGATTGTCACTTTTTCCGGCGTAAGCAATGTTGCACAAATGACCTGCAAGGCTTCATTCTTTGCGCCCTGCGGAACAATCTCACCGGACAACCGGTAACCGCCTTCTATGACAAATGAACTCATCGGCCTTTACGTGAATAGTTTTTCTTGTTGTTCGTATTGTTGCGAGCGAGTATATCACGGCTTTCCGCCAGCTTATGTACCTCTTCATCCAAGATGATCTGACCTTCCGACAATTCGTCGAGGTCTTTGAATATCTTCCGATCGTCTACGGATTCCTTGTTCCAGGTAAGGAACGATTTCTTCATTTGGGTAGCCAGCAATTTAATCAACTGGTCCTTTTCCACACCCGGTTCGAATTCGGTTGCTTTCTGGATCATTTTCTCAAGCGTCTTGCCGTAATGACGGTAACGTATACGCGAATTGTTATAAGGTATACGCGGAGGACGTGAGTAAAGGTCTTCTTTCTTTACGATCTCGTACGGATAATCGATATCCAATTTGAAGTCGGCCATGATAGCCAAGTGATCCCAGAGAATATGTTTGAAGTCGTTTACATCGCGTAAATGGGGAAACATGTTTCCCATGATGTTGATTATTGTATCTGCACAGCGTTTACGTTCTTCCCTGTCCTGAATGGTAATGCAATAGTCCACCATATTCTGTATATTGCGTCCATATTCGGGCATAACCAATTTCTTTTCTTCTGTATTATATTTCATTACAAATTCTGTTTATCCGGCAAAGTTACAGATTATAATTGATTTAAACAATACGGCTCCTCCCCCGCAGAGTGTTAAGAAAAGCCTATAAAACCAAGGAGAAAGAAAACCGATTATAATATGTTTGCTTTCCTACTACTATTTTGAAAAGCCAATGAACAAACGTATCAAAACATGGCTGGGCAAATGACTAAAATGACATCGGTCTGCAGATAACTGGTACACTAACTCGTTTCATGCCATCAACTAACTCCAAACACCTCAAGAACTAAATGATAACATATAGCAAAGTATCTATTGGCAGTCACTACCAATTGCCCATATGTAGTACTACCAATTGATGATAGATAGTACTACGTATTCGTGACAAGTAGTACTACATATAAATAATATGCTATATGCCTTGAATTAGTTTACTATGACTTCCGAGATAGTTTATGGTATGTTCCGGATCAGTTGCTTCTTGAGAACGGGCAGAGTCCGGATAGGATCATTTTGCATTTTCCTTACCACTTTGAGAAACAACGCTCCGAATAGGCACAAAAAAATTAGGGGACAAGGATATTCCCTGCCCCCTAATTGATTTTTAGTCCGTTATTATTTTGAATCTGGTGTCTTACTGAAAATGGCGTGGATACGCTTCATGTCGAACTTAGGGGTACGGTCGTAATAATAAATACCGTTTTGCTCCTGTTCCACATCCGTAAGCTGCGTATAGCAATAGCCCCAAATATCATTTGAGAGAGATAGCACAGCATCCACCTGGCCTTCCAGACGAGCATAGAACTCTTCCAGGGAACGAGGCGGTTCGCCATATCCCCAGGATGTATTCTGGGCGCTCTCCATCTGCTGCGACGGATTCCATTTGATACCGCCAAACTCATCCACCAAGTAAGGCATGTCCTTCTTGTATTCCGGGAAAGCATACTGGTCGGTATATTTCAGGCCGTTGTAACCGATATTCATCGGCATCAGATGGATTTCCCATTTCGGAGCTTCCATCAGTTTGCCACCGTTATACAGTTTCTCCTTCAACTTGGCGGGGTCCTGTTCGTAATTATGAACGGTCCAGATATCGGTTGCGATATGCGTTCCACCGCTTGCCCCATGGAAAGGACGCGTCGGATCGATCATTTTCGTCAGGTTGTAGAGGTCGTGCATCAAACGCGGATATTGCACACGGTCGGGCCAGAACTCCTCGTTGGTCGGCGTCCAGATCAGGAGTGACGGATGGTTACGGTCGCGCTGCACAATCTCACTCCATTCGGTAATGAAATTACGAGCCGTTTCCGTATCGTTACAATCCATCCCCCAGCTGGAAGCTTCCCCCCAAGTCAGATAACCCATCTTATCCGCCCAATAATAGAAACGTTCTTCGAAAACCTTCTGATGCAGGCGTGCTCCATTGAAACCTGCCTCCATAGAGAGTTCGATATCCCGTTTCAACGCCTCGTCACTCGGAGCCGTCCAGATGCCGTCGGGATAGAAACCTTGGTCGAGCACCAGGCGCTGGTAGTAAGGCTTATTGTTCAGATAAATCTTATTGCCTTCGATATGTACCTTACGCATACCTGTATAGCTTCTTACCTCATCTACTACCTTCCCGTTCTTATCTATTACTTTGTACTCCAAATCGTAGAGGAAAGGACTTTCCGGACTCCAAGTTTTCATCTTCTTGACCGGAAGGACCACAGAAGACAGAGAGCTTGCCGAAACCGTCCGGCTGGCAACCACCTTGCCGTTGTCTTTCAATGTCACCTGCAATTTTCCACCTGCTTCCTTATAGAAACGAGGACGGACCACCAATTGCTGCTGGTCGATATCCGTCAGAAGCTGAACCGATTGCAATCCTTCCGGATGGACCGCTTCCATCCAGACCGTCTGCCAGATACCGGTCGTACGGGTGTAGTTGCAGCCATAAGAGGCGTATTGCAGATTCTGTTTGCCGGCTGCTTGTTTGGCCCCACGGACGTCGCTCTCCACATAAACAACCAGACTATGTGTCTGGCCTGGCTTTACCAGAGAAGTAATATCCACGGCAAACGAGGAAGTCCCACCGAAATGGCGGCTAGCCAAAACACCATCGATATAGACTTCCGATTTATAGTAGACCGCACCGAAATTAAGCAGAATGTTCTTTCCGTTCCATTCCTGCGGGATCGTGATCGGACGCTGATACCAGAAATGATTGATAAAGTCCATATATCCGATACCGGACAATTTACTTTCCGGGCAGAAGGGAACAGTGATCTTCTTGTCAAAACCTTTCGATTTATAAAACTCGCGTTCCATTCCTGAACCGCCGAAATCAAACGAGCAGGTCCATTCCCCATTCAGGTTGACCCAACCCGCCCGCTCGAACTGCGGACGGGGATATTCGGGACGCGGCATAGACCAGACAGAGGCCACGCACAGAAAAAGAGATAAAAAAGCTATGCTAATCCGTTTCATGCTTTTACTTTAATTCGTTAATAACTGACTGATTGGCTTTCTTTACAGCAGCTTCGTCGATCTTGATCACTTTGCGGTCGTATGTCATCAGACCGTTCACTTCACCTTCCACATCAGTTGTCTGCGTATAGACAGCGGCAGAGAAACCACGTTTCACATAATCTTTCAGGATATTGGCGTATTTGACATATTCAGCCGTCACTTCGTCGCTGTTCTTAAACTGCACATATCCCCAGTTGCGTTTGTTCCACCACAAATGGTTTTCTACCGGAAGGCCGATTCCACCGTATTCACCCAACACATTCACACGTTTCGGATCGAACAGGAACATATCGGGAGCCGGATAGTTATGCAGATCCAAGATATCACCGCAAGGACGATGGTTGCCGCCGCTTGCCGGGTTCACCAGACGGGAAGGATCGTAAGTCTTTGTCCATTCAGCCGCTTTTTCCGTTTCAAACTGTCCCCATGCTTCGTTGAAAGGAACCCAAACGACTACGGAAGGATTGGATATGCAAAGGTCCATGATCTCTTTCCATTCACGATAATAGTTGGCCTTGGATTCAGGTGTACGTTCATTGTCTTTTCCACCGTTATATACATGGTGATCCCAAATATAAGAGCCATGATCGCCGCTCGGCATATCCTGCCATACCAAGATACCTTCCTTATCGCAATGATAATACCAGCGTGCCGGTTCCACTTTCACGTGCTTACGGATCATATTGAAGCCCCAGTCTTTTGTTTTCTTGATGTCGAACAACAATGCTTCATCTGTCGGAGCCGTATAAAGTCCGTCAGGCCACCATCCCTGGTCCAGCGGGCCGAACTGGAATAAATCCTGATTATTCAACTGCATGCGCATAATGCCGGCAGCATCGCGTTTAGAAGAAATCTTACGGAAAGCCGTATATGATTTTACTTCATCCAGCACCTTTCCGTCTTTCGACAAAGAAACCGTCATATCATACAAATAAGGATTGGACGGGCTCCAAAGTGTCGGGTTTTGTACGGACAAACGCAATTCCTTTCCTTGAACACCTTTGGCCGTAGCCACAACCTGGCCTTTGTCCAACACCTTCACGGTTACGATACCGGAATTGCAGTCGCAGGAAGTTCCGACCGTCACATTCAACGTATTATTGTCAATATTGGAAATAGACTTTACCGAAGTCACATGGGCAGCAGCTACCGGTTCCAACCATACTGTCTGCCAGATACCGGTTACTGGTGTGTACCAAATGCCTTCCGGACGGGAAGTTTGTTTACCGCGCGGTTGATATCCCTTATCACTAGGATCCCATACACGGACAACCAGCTTCTGGTTGTTCTTTCCTGTCAGATACGGAGTGATGTTGAAGGAGAACGGAGTGAAACCGCCTTTATGAGAACCGATCAGGATGTCGTTTACAAACACGTCCGCTTTCCAATCCACCGCACCGAAATTTAACATGATGTCCTTATTTTTCCAGGCTGAAGGAACGGAAAAAGTACGCTTATACCATAATTCGCTGTTTTCGCCAACTTCTTTCTGTACGCCAGACAGAGAGGATTCGACAGCAAAAGGAACCAAAATCTTACCATCGAATGTTGCCGGTTCTACATCGCCAACCGGTTTGATGGCATATTCCCATTCCCCGTTCAGATTTTGCCAATCGCCACGTTCCAACTGAGGACGGGGATATTCAGGAAGGACATTCGCCGGATTTACCTGTTCCGACCACGGTGTCTTGATCTTATCTCCTACCGGTTTCCATTGAGCCTGTGCACCCAAGGCCAGTGCCAATGCACAACATACAAATAAGGTCTTTTTCATGATTTATACTTTATGATTTGTGAATGATTATAATTTTCAATTAATAAACTCCGGAGCTTCCGCTTCTAAAGAAGGACTTGCCCCTTCAACTTCCGGCCAGCCATCTCTCCAACGGATCCGATCCAACATCAGGACTCGTCCGGTAGGATGTTCACGGCTCACGGCATGATAGAGAACCCAGTCGTTCCCACGGTCGTCCGTAACGATTTCCGAGTTATGCCCTGTACCGACAAAAGCATCATTTCCATGAATCAGAACTTCGTGATGATTTTCCATCATCGGTCGTCCCTGTTTGTCGGTGTACGGGCCGAACAGGCTGTCAGAACGGCCTACAACTGTAGTATAGGTACTTTTCAATCCCTCACAACAACTCCCTATCGAGGCAAACAAATAATAATAATCGCCCCTTTTATGGATGTAAGTACCTTCGTAGGCGGTTCCGGCAACCTGTTTCTTTTTGGCTCCGTCCCGAACAGATAGGCCGTCTCCCGACAACTCTATCCCATAGATACCGCGGAAACTACCCCAAAACAGGTATTTTTTCCCGTTATCCTCCATGAAAAATTGGTCTATAGAATTTTGAACTTGAATTGTCTTGCTTCGGAACAACGGTCCCTTGTCAATGAACGGCCCTTCCGGTTTGTCGGATGTAGCAACTCCGATCCCACAGGTCCACTCACCTCCCCAGACGGACATGGAATAATACAATACATATTGTCCGTTAATATAATTGATATCCGGTGCCCATAAGCCTCCTTTCGGCTCGAAGGTCGGACGTGTTTCTTCCGTGAAAGCCGTTCCGATCTCCTCCCAGTCCACCAAGTTGCGTGAACGATGGATCGGCGTATTGCGGATATCTTCGGTTGCATACAAGTAGAAATAGCCATCATCCGCTTTGATGATGGTCGGATCAGGCAAACTGTAATCGATCACCGGATTCCGATAAGTGCTCTTGGCTTCCACCACTGGTTCTTCCGCCGGCTCAGGACGAAAAGAGGGTTTATACATCTGCTTTTCCAGCATCTTCATAAAAAAGCCCCCCACTACCGAACGGGCACGCATGTTGATGGACCGGCCGTCGGTAGCCTCATACCAGTCGGTCAGGGGTACGCGAGGTTCGGTTTCATTCACATATTTATAGGCGGGTGATAACAAACGGGAGAAATCCTCCTGCGTATCTGCCAAGCACGCTGTCCATAAAATCCAATCAATCTTGGTATAGGTCTTGCGGCTGTCAAGCGGAAGGCCGAACGGCTGTTGCCGACTCAAATAGAAAGCGACCTCCTTCCGGGCGATCCTGTCCGGAAAGATATGCAAGCCCAAAACTCTATCCCAAACCAGATTATACTTCTGGCTCCAAGTATTTTCCCGGTCGAATGTCAGCCGGTAATGATCTCCATCATCAGCCATCCGCTCCCATTTCTCTGCCATCTCGCGAGCGGCTGAAACATACCTGACAGCCTGTTCCTTATCTCCCAACATCTCGGCCAACTTTCCATATCCGGCAATCCCTATGATCGCCTTTATCGAAAGGTTTGCATTATGGGCCAGGTGTCCGGCAAAATCATCCGTACACAACTGATTTTCCGGATCAAGTCCCTCTTTCAGCAAATAATTAGCCCAAACACCCAACGTCTTCCAATGTTCACGAGCATAATCCGCATTACCTTCGCGCAGAGCGATGGCAGTTGTCAGAATCAACATATTCCCACATTCTTCGACCGGCATATCGAAAGGATATGTCTGCCCGTTGGCATGAGGATAGGTTCCGACATCATGGGCGGCAAAAGGCTTGTTCCATCGTCCGCTTTCGCTGTAATGGAAAATCGGATTCAGCATTCCTTTCAATAATTCCGGATTATAAAGTAAGAACAAGGGGGCAGACGGATACGTCACATCAACCGTACCGATCGAACCATTGCTAAAATTCTCCTTGGAAAGAAACAACAGATTCCCGTCTTTATCTTCTATAAGTTTGTGGGCCGCCACCGCCTGGCGGTAAGCAATGGCACAAAGTTCTGCATATTCTTTTCCACCGGCTTTTTCCGCGTCTTCCATCAGACGAGTGTCGAAATGACGGCAGCGCTCCATAACCGAACGATATTCCTTCGCTGATTCTTCAAATGCCTGCCGGATATTTTTCTTACCGTTATGTTTCCAATACGCCATCCGGTTATCCTTGAAATACTGGATGGCATACAAGTCGTCATAGCCCACCATCAGGAACCCGGCCTTCGGAGAAGAAGACACTGCCTCCAAAATATGGCTGTAGACAAGTTGTTTCCGATCGCCAACCTCCATCACCGTCTCCTTTTCCACTTGTGCCGCCAAATAGAAATAACCCCAGTCAATACGGACATCATCCCCTTTGCGTAACAAAACAGCCTGCTCAGCCGTTCCTGTCTTCAAATAAGAAATACCGTTTTCCACCTCCCTCTCAACCATGACCGCCTGATCCTCCGTGTTGACGGCCAAAGATGAAAAAGCTTCGACACTCACCCGTACCTCATGCTTCTTTTGATCTGCCGAACGAACCTGCCAAGAAATATAATTGACCGGCATGGACATCCGATCCAAATCATCCAGCAATAACGGAGCCGTAAAAACGACATCGAGCAAAACCGGACCACATTCAAATGTATAATAAGTTTGCGTGGGAAGGACATTCACAGACAACTGTCGGGCAGCAGTCGCAAAACGAACCGATGCTCCCTCTTCCGGTGTTTCCTTTCCCATGAAACGATAAGAAACACCATCCACATCCACTACCCCCAACAAGGCCTGTTCCTTGCCGGTCCAATGGCGGGTCACATCAGCATTCAATTCATCTGCAAACGACCAAACGCTGGTATATGGATCTACGGAAATAAGCGGATAAGAAGGAGCGCGCAATGCGTTCCTTTTATCCGGCTCAAACAAACTCCCTGAACCGCAGGACACGTTCAGCAGTATCCCTTGGCAACAAATCAATAGTATCAGAAAGGCCTTCTTCATTTCTAATAAATAT
>OGQY01002233.1_pt1 | contig 11829 bp, 8 predicted proteins | sample 1553361 | NCBI WGS metagenome assembly OGQY01 (sample SAMEA2579963, study PRJEB22360) | human gut metagenome | reverse complement strand
CAAGTTCCGGAATTTCTCCGCCGGAGAAGATGTTTGCAAGAGATACATACTGGGAAAGTTTGGATTTGAGGTTCAGTCTGTCTCCTTCACCTGTTACCAGTTCTACCTTACCGCTGCAGCTATCTACTACTTCGAAAAATTTTTCAATGTCTTTAATATTGGATACTTTCATTTTTGTTTCTCCTTTCAGAATTTTATTATTTAAATTATATATTTCTTAGCTATCTCATACCTTTCGGTCGCGTTCAGTATAACCTATCTTCACAGAAAAAGCAATGGCTTTTACATACAATTAACCAGTGATTTTACCATCGCTTTTGTACAGGATTAATAAGTAAATACTGCGACTCCATATCCCGGGAGAGAATAATTGAACGAATATTCTCTGTGATCACATTCCTGTTCTTCTGCTTTAAAAATCTTTGGTTTGTCGAGGAGTCCGTTTTCATCCATGATCAGCTTGTACTGTTTTTTCTTCGGAACTCCTACACGATAATCCGGTCTGTCGACCGGTGTGTAGTTTACCACAAACAGAAGATTATTTCGCTTCGTCGGTGATTTTCTTATCAGGCTGAAAATGCTTCTGTATGAATCATCCGCATTGATCCATTCAAAACCTTCCGGATCGTTATCCGCAGCATATAATGCCGGGTACTTCGTATACATATGAAGAAGTGTCTTCACAAAGTTCTGAAGATCCTGATGCTTTTCTTCTTTCAGGAGATACCAGTCAAGTTCTCTCTCCTCACTCCATTCACGGAGCTGACCGAACTCCTGCCCCATAAACAGAAGTTTCTTGCCCGGATGGAACAGCATAAACGCATATGCAGCTTTCAGATTACGGAACTTATCATCCGGATATCCAGGCATCTTGTTGAGCATTGAGCATTTCAGATGAACAACCTCATCATGAGAAATAACAAGTACATAATTTTCACTGTATGCATACGTCATGGAGAAGGTCATCTTATTGTGATTGTCTTTACGGAAATACGGATCCAGCTTCATGTATTCAAGGAAATCGTTCATCCATCCCATATTCCACTTCAGCGAGAAACCGAGTCCACCGTCCTCTGCCTTACCGGTAACCAGCGGCCATGCCGTTGATTCCTCTGCAATCATGACAGTACCATGATTCCTGCCAAGCACAACTGTATTCAGATGTTTGAAAAATTCGATTGCTTCGAGATTTTTGTTGTCACCATATTTATTGGCAACCCATTCCCCATCTTTCTTGCCGTAATCCAGATACAGCATGGATGCAACCGCATCGACACGCAGACCGTCTACGTGGCATTCCTCTATCCAGAAAAGCGCATTGGCGATCAGGAAGTTTTTGACCTCCGGCCGGCCGTAGTTGTAAATCTTCGTTCCCCAATCCGGGTGCTCCCCCTGTCTCGGGTCTTCATGTTCATAAACAGCCGTTCCGTCAAAGTTTGCAAGTCCGTGTTCATCCTTCGGGAAATGTGCCGGAACCCAGTCAAGGATCACACCGATCTTATTACGGTGAAGATAATCAATCATATATTTGAAATCTTCTGCTGTTCCGTAGCGGGAAGTCGGTGCATAATAACCGGTTACCTGATAACCCCAGGAGCCGTCAAACGGATGCTCTGCAATTCCCATCAGTTCGACATGAGTATAGCCCATTTTCTTCACATAAGCAGCCAGCTCATGTGCCAGTTCACGATAATTGTAAAAGCCCGGATCGTCCTCATCCTTTGCTTCATGTTTCTTCCATGAACCAGGATGAACTTCATAAATTGCCATCGGGCTCTTTTTCTCATTAAATTCCGGACGGTGTTTCATCCAGGTAGTATCTTTCCATTTATAACCGGAAATATCTGTAATTCTGGATGCTGTTCCCGGACGAAGCTCCGCTTCATTACCATATGGATCAGCTTTGTAAATTTCCTCACCGTGATAACCGATAATATAAAATTTATAAAGGTCACCAATCTTTGCCTCAGGTATAAAGGTCTCATAGACTCCGATCGGTCCTGTCTTCTGCATCGGGTTCTTCTGAATATCCCATTCATTAAAATCACCCACTACAGAAACAGATCTGGCATTCGGTGCCCACACCGCAAAATAGACACCTTTTTTGCGTCCCCGCATCGTAGGATGCGCTCCGAGCTTTTTATAAATGTCATAATGGGTTCCCTGTCCGAACAGATACTGATCCAGCTCTGTAAACTGCAACTTCTCTCCCATTCAAACGTACCTCCCTTAATTGTTAATTTGTTACTTTCTGATTCTTCATCGGCATTATGCACATGATTAATGCCAATCTTTCGTATTTTTATAGACACATTATACCAATCCATATAGTTCCCGTCAATTAAAACAACAAGAAGTCTGTAAGAAAAAAACTACAGAAAACGTAAAAAAAGAGAACTTGTCCGGCAGGAACGTATCTGTACTTCCCTGCCATTCATGTCCTCTTTTGTAAGTTACTTTATTTCGTATTACTCCTCCGAATAATCGCCTTCATCATAACTTCCGTCATCGTAGGAGCTGTCATCTGAATATCCGTCATCTGAACTTCCGTCATCGTAGGAACCATCATCTGAAGATTCATCATCGGAAGAGCCATCGTCAGAACTTCCATCCGATGTATCTGTACTTCCGTCATTAGAAGTATCCGTACCATCTGTGCTTTCATCACCGGATGTATCTGTGGTATTTCCGCTGTATCCTGCAACGATTCCCTTCTGCAGGGAGCTGTCCCAGAAATCAGAATAATTGGCACCCTGTAAGGTAACTCCCTTCGCTGCTGCCAGCTCGCTGACAGTCATCAGCTTATATCCTTTCTGCACAAGTTCCGGAATCATCTTGATTGCCGCCTGTACAGAAGGTTCATGAATATCATGCATCAGAATGATAGAACCATCTGTAAGGTCACCATTCATAACTGCATCATAGTCCTTGTTTACATCCAGATAACTCCAGTCCATAGAATCCAGTGACCATGTAAAAAACGGTTTACCTACAGTAGAAATGATATCATCACTCCAGTTGCCATAAGGCGCACGTGCCACACTTGCTTTCTGTCCACAGGCTTTTTCAAGTGCTGCATCTGTATCGGAAAACTCTTTTGCCACAGAGTCCATACTCAGATCATAAAGATTCGGGTGATCCCAGGAATGGCTGCCGATCTCACAGCCGATATCTGCCATACGCTGTACTGTGGATTCCCAGCTTCCTACATTCTGTCCAAGCATAAAGAATGTCGCATGTGCATTGTTTTCTTCCAGACAGTCAAGAAGTTCATCAGTGTATTCTCCCGGACCATCATCAAAAGTAAATGCAATTCGTGTCTTATGCTGACTCGGATCATAAGTACCATCATCGTTGAAGTAATAATCATCAAATCCGACTTCCACCCATCCGGTCTTTATGTAACCGTTATCATCAAAGTAATATGTAGAACCATCGATTTCCTGCATACCGCCGGCGAAATATGTGCCATCTGCATTCTGATACCATTTGCCGTTTTCATCGTCATGCCATCCGGCTGTAAGCTGTGCCGCTTTCGTCAGATCACTCTGCCCTTTGACCGGCTGACGTATTGCCGCGTTTGTTTCTGTACTCGTATCTCCTGTATCTGTACTGTCCGAACTGCTGTCAGTAGTTGTGCTGTCTGTCTCTGCCTGTACCTGCTGCGGCTTCTCTGTATTTCCGCCACCGACTCTGTTAATGACCGGAAGAATGATTCCGCGGATTACAAAAATCAGTACCAAAATAACTGCAACGACATATGCACCCTTTTTCATCATCTGCCGCCGTCTTATCTGCTGTTGCTTTTTGCGCATTCGTTCGCGCAATACCCTCTTATCCATTGACTCCACCTGCTGTATTTTCTATATCTTTATCTTTTCTTATTATCATAACGCATTTAATTCTGAAATACAATGACAGGTATTTAAATAACTCTCTTTAATTCAAGATTTTCACTTACAAGCAGTAAGTCCGCCTGCTTTCCGATTCGAATAGAACCAACACGGTCAAATATTCCAATACTTCTGGCAGGATTTGCGGTCGCCGCCATAATCGCCTGTTCCAGTGGAATTCCAAATTCTACGGCTTTGCACATACATCCATAAAGATTTGTCGCAGAACCGGCAAGCGTACCATCTTTCAGAACTGCTTTTCGATCCTTAACAGTTACTTCCTGTCCTCCAAGCTCATATGTACCATTTTCCATCCCTGTCGCACGCATAGAATCACTGATGAGGATCACACGCTCCGGTCCAAACATCCGAAATGCTGCGCGGATTGCAGACGGATGAATGTGATATCCGTCGCAGATCAACTCAACCATGCACTCCGGATCATCCATTGCCGCACCGATCAGTCCCGGTGCTCTGTGTCCAAAAGGCTGCATCGCATTGTAAAGATGCGTAACATGATGCGCACCAAGCTTCATTGCTCTTGATGCGCAATCATAATCTGCTGCTGTATGTCCCAGTGAAATGCAGACCTCTTCGTGCATTTCCTTTATAAATTCTTCTGCGCCGTCCATATTCGGAGCAAGTGTAACAAGACGCACCAGACCATCGGCATCCTGATTCAGTTCTCTTACAAATGCCACATCCGGTGCTGCGATCCATTTCTCAACATGTGCACCCTTTTTGGCAGGATCAAGAAACGGACCTTCCATATTGATACCGACAACCGTCGCACCGTCTTCTGTCTGTGCACCTTTGATTGAAGCAAAAATCTGGCGGAGCCGTTCTTTTGGAAATGTCATCGATGTCGGGCAGTAGGAAGTAATTCCGCAGCGTTTTTCGTACTGCAGGATTTTCTTAAGTCCTTCCGGATTTCCATCGGAAAAATCCTCCCCCGCTGCACCATGGCTGTGAATATCCACAAGCCCCGGCAGTACAAGAAGTCCTTCTGCATCTATGACTTCTCCGTCGTCCTGATATTCTGCTTTGTCTACCAGACGATGGTCATTGATATAAATTGCCTGTTCCAGAAAGCTTCCATCCTCCTGAAACACCTTTCCGCCTTTTATGATCATTCTTCAGCCACCTCGTCTGTAGCGTCCTCTGTGGCTGCATCTTCGATATCCACATTATCTTCTGTATCATCGCCCGTGTCACTGTCCATGGATTCATCATATTCTTCCAGATCATCACCTTCGTCTACCGCATCCTCAGAATCACCTGCTACTTCTGTGACAGTTGCATTTTCAACGATAAATCGCTCTACACGCAGAAGTGCCAGTGATTCATTCACTTCCTGTTCGCCGTATGTCTCGATCATTTCATCAATGCTTGCAAATCCATATTCCTCAATCAGATCATCTTTTAACTTCTGAGTTTCTTCATCATTAATGCTGAGTCCTTCTGCATCCATGATTCCCTGTACGATCAGATTCTGTTCTACTTTGGACTCTGCGTACTGCTGGCATTCTGATTCATAATCTTCCTCTGTCATTCCCTGAGACTCCAGGAAGTCAGACATCTCCATGCCCGCTTCCTTCACATACTCTTCATTGAGTTCCTGATAGGATTTCTTTGCTGCGTCAACATCTTCCTTCGGGTAATCTTTGACTTCGGAAGCTGCCTGTACTTCATTCCATGCGTCGCTGTAAAGCCCATAATCTGCGGTCTGCGCTGCTGTGTCTTCGAGCTGTTTCTTAACTGCCTCGCGGTATTCATCTACTGTCTTATAATCGGTATTTGCGGCAACCCATTCATCTGTCAGTTCTGCCGGGCGGGTAAATTTTTGAAGTGTAACCTTAAATATAACTGCTTTTCCTGCAACAGACTCTTCATAATAATCGTCCGGGAAAGTCAGATCCAGTTCTTTTGTTTCACCGGATTTCATTCCGACAATGCCATCCTCAAATCCGTCGATCATCTCACCGTCACCAACCACAAGCTCATAATCTTCTGCAGAACCACCGTCAAATTCTTTGCCGTCAATAGTTCCTGTAAAATTGATCGTTACTGTATCACCGTTTTCTACGGTGCCGTCTTTTACTTCGGTACCATTGTCTTCCAGATCATAATTGATCTCTGCCTGAACATCGTCATCTGTGACGCTCTGTGAAGTACGGTTAAGCTCCAGACCTTTATACTCGCCTATCGTCACATATTTTGAAACATCTTTGACGGAAACCAGTCTGTTTCCCTCAGAAGAATCAGTCTCTTTTATGTCTGTATCTGTACTGTCTTCCTTCGAATCTTCACTGTCCTTTGTATCGGTTGTTTCTGTGGTCGTTTTTTCTGTATCAGATGATTTGCCGCATGCGGCTGCTGAAACCGCCATACACATAATTAACATTGCAACTACTGCTTTTTTCTTCATAATAAAACTCCCTTCATTTTAACATCTTTACATTTGAGGTACCGGTGTCGGTCTGGAGGAATCCCATACATCAGCCACATCAAAGAGATCACTGAGCATTTCCGGATTGTAATACATACGATATCCATCGAGATTTCTTCTTCCCTGACGGAAATACTGGTCTGTGATCTGTACAAAATACTGGCTAGAATCTACATTACAGAAATAATCATATCCTGCGCTCTTGTAATACTGGAATTTCGGGTTATCTGAAGAATATCCCGACCAGTCACCGATATCGGCACCAAATGCAAAGATGATCATATCGGTATCTCCAAGGATCGGTGCAACATAGGATTTCCATTTCTGGTCATCCGTCTTAAGGTCTTCTGCGGAACGCTCCGTTGCATTCATATGTCCCCATGTGTGGCTTGCAAATTCCCATCCTTCTGCTTTCATGGCATCAGCAACTTTCGTCGCATCTGCCACATCCTGATCATAGTCAAAATCCGGATTGTCCTCCAGGAATTTCTTCTGATCATCCTGTAAGTTCTCACCGGTCTTGTAAGCAATATCGGTTCTGTATCCAAGCACTCCGTTGTATCCGGTCATAGCAAGGATTCCCTTGCGTCCATGATAAGAAAAATCCGGATGTTCTTTAATGAAAGTATCCAAAAGCGGTACAAGATCGTAATCACCGACTGATACGCTTCCATCTGCTTCGACATATTCATTCTTGACTTCTCCATTCTCATCCAGAACCAGTTTCGATGCGCAGCCATCACCATCCATGTAGTGATAGTAGCTGACATCATCCTGTGAAAGAACAAATGGAATCTTGCCTTCCGGCACCATGATCTTGCCACGGCTCATCGTACCGTCATCATTCACTGTCGCCATATCATGTGGACTTACCAGAACATATCCCTTGTCATACATGATCTGAATAATTTTATTGAACTCACTGACTGTCGTCATTACCTGATTATAATCACCTGATTTTGAATCGCCGTCAAAAGCTCTGCCTGTATCATCAATCAGCGTATGAAAAAAAACATGTGTAATCTGCTCCAGTGGATATTCCACCAGTGTGGATTTGGCAACCTGGCATTTTGCTGCAAGATCCATATAATCTTTATTTGTATCAAAATCATCCTGCTGTTTCAGAAGTTTGATTGCTTCATCATAATTGTACTGCTGGTACATCAGCGTTGCCTGATCCAGCACCGAACCCTCACTCTCTGAAGTATCATCTTTCTTATCTGAATCCTTTTTGGCTGCTGAAACAGTCTGCGTAAGTCTGTTTCCGATGTCTGTCGGGAAATAACCTCCGCCTGCCAGAACAGCCGCTGTCAGAACAGCCGTCAGTATCATTGCTCTTTTTTTCATCTCATTGTTCCCCTTTACTTATCATCAGCCCATTGGCGGAACCGGTGTCGGTCTGGCAGGATCAAACACACTCTTTGCATCAAATAGATCCTCCAGAAGTTCCGGATTGTAATACATACGGTATCCGTCTAAATTTCTTCTCCCCTGACGGAAATACCGGTCTCGTATCTGTACAAAATATTTGCTCGAATCGACGTTACAATAATAGTTATATCCCATACTCTTCAGATATTCAAACTTATCTCCGGAATAATCTTCTGCATCTGTAAGATCCGTTCCGAACGCAAAAATAATGATATCCGTTCCACCGATCAGCGGATCCACATTATCCTTAAATTTCTGCGTATCTGCCTGCAAAGTATCCAGTGAGATCTGTCCGATATTCTGATGGCCCCATGTATGACTTGCAAACAACCAGCCTTCTTCCTTCATGGTGTCGGCGACCTTTTTGGCACCTTCCCGTTCTTTCTCAAGGCTGAAATCCGGATGGCTGTCAAGCCAGTCGACCTTGTTCTGATCAAGGTCATCGGGTCTTGTTTCATAGCTCTGATCCGTACGGTAACCAAGGATACCATTGTATCCGGTGAGTGCCACAATTCCCTTTGCTCCTCTGTAGGAAAAATCAGGGTGCTTCTCAACGAAACGATCAATCAACGGCACCATATCATAATCCCCGACTGAAATACTTCCGTCATCTTCGACATACTCATTACGAACCTTACCTTCATCATCTACCACAAGTTTCGTTGCAAATCCGTCACCATCCATGTAGTGGTAATAGCAGACATCATCCTGCGATAATACAAACGGGATTTTGCCCGGCGGAAGAAGAATCTCTCCCGGTGTCATTGTACCGTCATCATTCGCCTTAGCCATATCGTAAATACTGACCATGACATAACCCTTTTCATACATGGTCTCCGTGATCTTGTTGAATTCATCGATCGTTGTCATGACCTGATTGTAATCCGCTTCTTTATAATCACCGTCAAAGGCTTTAGACGTATCTTTGATCAGTGTATGATAAAAAACATGCGTCACTTCTTCCAGCGGCCATGAAGTACAGGAATCTCTGTCTGATTCGTATTCTTTTACCGCATTCTGCATGTCAGTATTGCTCTCGTAATCCGACTGTTTCTTAAGAAGATCGATCGCACTCTGATAATCATACTGCGCGGCCAGAAGCTTCGCCTGCTCCATTGCTCCCGGTCCCTGCTGCTCCGCCGGGACTTCCTGTGAATCTTCTTTCTTCTGTGTCTCTTTCACAGAAGATGTCGACTGTGTGCCGCTGTGACTGATAAAACCTGCAATCCCCCTTACTGCCCCAGCCACTACTACGATCGTAATAATACCTGTCGCACCAAGGATCATAAGCTTTTTCCTTCGCTCCCTCTTCTGGCGTCTCAGTCTGCGCTGGCGGCGTCTCTCCCTCAGCTCACGGTCTGTATCCTCGGTCACATCTGTATATCCGCCCTCCTGGCCTGTATCTGTATTGTTGTTCTCTGTCTCCCTCATACTAACTCCCTGTATGGTTTATTCTGTAATTCCTAGTATACCCGTAAATCGGTGTATTTTATTACAGCCTGCTGATTTTTACATGTTCCACATATAAGAAATATGTTTCCATTATACCTGTTTGCCCGCTGTATTTCCATATCTTTTCCTGTTCTTCATGGAATTTTCCTGAATTTGTTTGCCTTTTGTAATAAATGATGTTAGAATATATTTCGCATGACATTAGTTTGTAAATTTACATATTGAGGAGGGTATTTATGAGTACACTTACCATCGTCCTTCTTGTAATCCTGATCATCCTGATCGGTGCTCTGATTGCTCTTTATTTCTTTGGAAAGAAAGCTCAGAAGAAACAAGAAGAACAGCAGGCTCAGATTGAAGCAGCAAAACAAACCGTATCTATGCTGATTATCGATAAGAAACGGCTTCCGTTAAAAGAATCCGGTCTTCCGCAGATGGTGATCGATCAGGCTCCGAAGCTTATGCGTCGTTCCAAACTTCCGATCGTTAAGGCAAAAGTCGGACCAAAGATCTCCGTACTGATCGCAGACGAAAAAGTTTTTGATCTGATTCCGGTTAAGAAAGAAGTCAAAGCAGAAGTCAGCGGTTTATACATCGTTGGTGTAAAAGGAATCCGTGGTTCCCTTGAAACTCCGCCTCCTAAGAAAAAAGGCTTCTTCGCCAGATTACGTAATAAATAATTTCATACGGATCATAAAGCAAACACCCGAAGGTTCATTCCTCCGGGTGTTGATTTTTGTAATGATATATCTGTTCTTCAGTTTTCGTAAAAAGAAAAATCTCCGAGATCTTTGGACTGTGCCTGAACCGTCAGGTAACAATCTGCCACATGTTCATCATTCATATCCAGTGCATAATCCACTTTCATCTGAATGCAGTCTTCATCCTCCATGATTTCAAGGCCTGTTGCGGCAATTCCCATCTGAAGTGTTCCAAATGGTGTCGAATAAAGAGTCATGTTTTTCTTTCCCTGCTCAAACACCATATGTACATTTACCTGTCCCTGTTTGCGTACTTCTACGCCCTGAGGAGACAGCTTAATATAATTGACTGTCGGCTGTGCCGTATCATCCATCATTTCTTCATACCGGAGATAGTGGCTTCCGTTTCGATAATAATACTGTCCGGGAACAACGATTTCAAGCGGTTCCTGCTCATCCTCCGTATCCATCATCTGAAGTCCCCGTACACGAATAAGTACATCTTTTTTCATTTATTTCTCCTAATACTTCTCAATGTCGATTTTGCGTGTCATGGTTACATCATAAGGCAGAATGGAATTGGCAAATTCCTTGAATTCATCTGCAAGATCACTGACATAAAAGCGGTATGGAAACTCTGCCTGCTGCTCTCCTGTACTCAGAAGATCCATTTTCGTCAGAAGGCTCTTTAATTCCAGTGCCGTCTCATATGCCGGATTGACCAGACGAACTTTCTCACCCATCACTTCCTGAATCGTTGAACGGATCAACGGATAATGTGTACATCCGAGGATCAGGGTATCTACCTGCTCATCCTTCAGCTCCTGCAGGTAACGGGATGCAACCTCGACCGTAACCGGATCATGCAGCCATCCTTCTTCTACCAGCGGTACAAAAAGCGGACATGCCTTCCCGATCACCGTAATCTCCGGATTCAACCGTTTCAGGTAAGATTCGTGGATGCCACTTCCAACCGTACCCACAGTACCGATCACCCCGACTCTTTTATTTTTAGTCTCTTCTGCTGCCACACGGGCACCTGCTTCAATCACACCAAGCACCGGTATATCAAGCTTATCCTGTACAGCCTCAAGCGCAAACGCACTCGCAGTATTACAGGCGATCACGATTGCCTTGACATTCTGCTCTCTCAGAAAATGAACGATCTGACTGGAATAGCGGATGACGGTATCTTTTGATTTGCTTCCATATGGAACCCTTGCAGTATCTCCAAAATAAACAATCTTTTCTGAAGGAAGATTTCGCATGATCTCACGTGCTACGGTCAGACCGCCCACGCCGGAATCAAACACACCGACAGGCGCATTCTTATCTATCATATATGTATCTCCATTTCTTAAATGCTGATTTTCAGGATGAACTCTATGTAAAAACATATTCATTCTTGCTAAATTATAAGTTGAGGGCATAAGCTCCTGACCATAGTACTTAATATAGTCTGGTTCTGTTGAATAATTTCTACAACTGAGCATTAAAGAACCCGAACCCATACACGGATCATAAACCTGAAGCCCTCTTTTATTTTCCTGCCCCGTCATTGCAATTCTGCAAAGAATCTGTGCCGGTCCATGCGGAGTATAAAATTCGCCCGCTTTCTTGCCGGTTTCCGATGCAAACTGTCCTATTAAATACTCATACGCATTTCCAAGAACGTCTCCTTTTGCGTGAATTAAATCTGCTCCATCCAGTACTTTTATCACTTCTGCTATTGTAGCACTCTGTTTCTGATCTCCTGTTCCTAATCTGTTAGAATACAAATCTACATCAGCAAACAATCCATTAAATAATTCATCTGATTCCTGAATACGATTAAATGCTGCCTGTAATTTCTCTCTATTAAATGAATTTCCCTTAGCATCATTTAATATACTTACATATGTCA
>OGQY01002230.1_pt1 | contig 11838 bp, 12 predicted proteins | sample 1553361 | NCBI WGS metagenome assembly OGQY01 (sample SAMEA2579963, study PRJEB22360) | human gut metagenome | reverse complement strand
CCGGGCATTTTTCATTTACAGGAGGATTTTGAATGAACAATACCGCAACCAACAGCACCCCTTGCCCGACTGTCAGAAAGCAGATCGGCAAGACAACCTATATCGTCCGTGTCCATTTCAGCCAGACCGCCAAAGAGACGATGGAGGACAAAATCAAGCGTATGCTTCGTGAGGAAGTCCGCAAAATGTGACTTCTTTGTGAATTTGATGAAAAAGTCCTTGACTTTTCGTCTCTGGTAAGACGGCGAAATCCATTGTTGTGACTGCCGCAGTTCGGTTGGCTACCTTCAATATCCCGCAGTATGCCGAAATCACAAGGAAGGATGAGATGGACTTTGGAAGTCTGGGCGAGAAAAAGAAAGCGGTTTTTTGTCTGATTCCTGTTGATGACAGCAGCATGAACTACCTTGTGGGAATGCTTTATACACAGTGCTTTCAGGCACTCTATCGCAGGGCAGATGCCAAGTACAACGGACGGCTGCCCGTCCCCGTGCGTGTCATTCAGGACGAATGGGCGAATGTGGCCCAGCCGGAGAGCTATCCGAAGATTCTGGCTACCTGCCGCAGCTACAATATCGGGCTGAACATCATCGTGCAGAACATTCAGCAGATCAAGGCGCTGTATGAAAAGGAATGGGAGAGCATCATCGGCAACTGCGATACGCTGCTGTTCCTCGGCGGCGGCAACGAGCCGACTTCGTTGGAATTTATCGTGAAGCTGCTGGGCAAGGAGACCATCGCCACCCGCACACGAGGGCAGACGAAGGGGCGCAGCGGCTCCAGCTCTACCAACTTCCAGCAGACGGGCCGCGACCTGATGACCATTGACGAGGTGCGAAAACTGGACACCCATAAAGCGATTTTATTTATCCGTGGGGAAGACCCCGTACTGGACAAAAAATACAACATTAAGCGCCACCCCAACATTAAGCTGACAACAGACGGTAAGGCAAAGCCTTATATCCATAAGCCGCAGGGCGCGCCGGATTATGCGCTGCCGGATCTGCCCTATGCGTTTAAGTCATTGGACGATTACGAATTTATTGACACGGAGGATACAGAACATGAATCTGAACAAGAAGAACCTTTGGAAACCGATGGAGCCGAATAAGGCGAAGCGGCGTTATTGGACGGCGGCTGGGGCTGCTGCCCTCTGCCTTTGCTGCGTCACGCCCGCGATGGCGGCGGGCGGCGATCCGCTGGATATTGTAAATAACCTTTCCGATTTTATTTTCAGCATCATCAAGGCGCTGGGCGTGATCATTCTCGGCTGGGGCATCGTGCAGGTGGGTATGTCGATCCAGTCCCACGATGCCAGCCAAAGGACTCAGGGCTTTCTCTGCCTGTTTGGTGGCTTAATGATCGCCTTTGCGAAGGAAATTCTGACCGCCATCGGCGCGATCTGATAGAAAAACCGCACCTTCTGTCTATGAAAAACAGAGGGTGCGGTTCCATTCGTTATGGGGCAACTTCTCCTAACAGAATGCGGATATAGTCCTGACGGGTGTTGATGATACGGCCAACAGAAACAACTTCCGTTTCAATGCGGTAGAGGGCGATATAGCTTTCCACCACCAGCATCCGCAGATCGGTTTCATAGCCGGTCTTTGCCCCAATGGAAACGCCCATTTCAGGAAACTGCTTGAGTTGGGCGCAGCCGTCGAGGATGGATTTTGTAATCCGACTGGCAGCGGTGGGGTTATGAAGCTCACTTTTGATATACCGTTTGATCTCCTGGATGTCGCGTAGCGCCTCCGGCGTATATCTTAGCTTCATTCCGTCACCCCAAGGGTGCGGTAAGCATCTTCCTCAGATACCCAGCCATCCTTTTCCGCAGACGCCCAGCCTTTTTCCGCTTCATCCAACAGGCGGCGCATGGCTTTTGCCTTCATATATTCCGCATTCTCAGGCGAAGCCAGAAACGGCAGGCCCTCCATGTTCAGGGACTGCTGAATGAAGATGTTGACGGCGTCGGTAAAGGAAAGGCCCTGACGGGCATAGATGTCCTCCACGCGCTGCTTCACCTCGGGATTGATCCGCATTTGAAAGGTTGCGGTCTTGGGTGCAGATGTGACATTGATCGTGTTCATAGCATTCACCTCAACCTTAGTATATACCGAAAAGGAGAAATGTCAATACAATGTCATTACAATTATGGAGGTGGTGAGACTTGGATAACAACTGGATCGTAGAAAATCTGACCAACGCCTTTGGCGTTTGGAATAGTAAAATGACGGAAATGTGGTCGCTGCTGACGGAATCGCCCCAGACCTTCAAGGGCGGCACCATCTGGCAGACCATTGTGACCATCAACGGCGGGATGCAGGCCATCGGCTACGGGCTGCTGGTGCTGTTTTTTGCCATCGGTATCTTTCGCAGTGCCTCCGGCTTTCGGGACTTTCAAAGGCCGGAGCACTTGCTGCGGCACTTTATCTACTTTGTGCTGGCAAAGCTGGGTATCACCTATGGTATGGACTTGCTGGTAGATGTATTTGATGTGTGCAACGGCATTGTGGCAACGGCGGCGGGCAGCATTGGCGGCTTGACCGGCGCATCCGTGGCGCTGCCGCAGGAGATCGCGGACGCCATCGGAGATGTGGGCTTTTTGGCAAGCATCCCCCTTTGGCTGGTGACGCTGCTGGGGAGCCTGTTTATTACGGTGCTGGCCTTCATTATGATCCTCACCGTCTATGGGCGATTTTTTAAGATCTATATGTATGCCGCACTGTCCCCGGTGGCACTGGCATCCTTTGCCGGAGAGGGGACTTCCAATTTCGGCAAGGCGTTCCTTCGGAGCTATGTAGGCGTGTGCATGGAAGGGGCGGTGATCGTACTTGCCTGCATCATCTTTTCGGCCTTTTCCGCCAGCGGTACGCCGGTGGTGGATAGCAGCGCGTCCGTGGTGACGCAGGTGTGGAGCTATTTGGGCGAAGTCATATTCAACCTGCTGGTGCTGGTGGGCTTGGTAAAGTCTGCCGACCACATCGCAAAGGAAATGCTGGGGTTATAGGAAAGAAATATTCTATTATTTGCGCAGACCCATCGCGGCATGCCTGGGGCGAGCGTACCAAAGGCGCAGACGATGGTGTCTGCGCCTTTGGTGGATCATCCAACCGTATAGTATTTCTGATTCCTGCTCTTGGGCTTTTCTGGAATAGAAGGTGCAAGCTGGCCGCTTTCGAGGAGCGGCTTTACATAGTGCTGCATGGCATAAAATACGGTTTTGACCCCCAAATACTCCGCAATTTCCTGGCGAGAACGAGGGATGCGGCAAAAGGCCAGAAGATCAGTCGGCGCAGAGTCGCTGATAGATTTATCTTCATTCTCTAATGGCAGGCTATTGTAAAACGTGACCACAAATTCGTTGCGGCGATTTTCAAATTTCGGCTCTGGCAGACCGTGCTCATTCATGGCGCGGCGCATGGTCGGAATACCGGAATAGCGATGTTCGGCGGCTGTCAAAGTTTCGGCCATAACTGCCAGCGCCGGATTGCGGAGGTCTGGCCGCGCAGTGCCTAACTGATCTACACTCATTCGACCATATAGACAACCTGGACTGTGGATTTCCAAACGGTTTGTGAAGAAGTCCAACTGCACGGGAGTACCTTCGGTATGGATGCTGTAGTCTCGATGGATGACTGCGTTTAGGATGGCTTCGCGCAAGGCGTCGATGGGGTATTCCGTGCGGTCACGTCGCAGACCAGTCTCCTTGTCGATGATTGTTCTCACTTTCATATTGCGACGGCAAAAGTTCAGGGCTTCCTCCACCATGACAGGGATCGTTCCTTCAATGCGCTTATTATCAATAAATCGTGCAGAGTCGGAATCGGTTGCGCCAATTTCCGTACCGGGGACAACGATAGCTGTAATGCCAAGCTGAGGGAAATATCCCTGCGGGTAGATTCCAAAATTCATCACTGCCGCCAGAGTTGGAACGCCATCGTGTGTCAGATTGAGCATTTCTTGTGCCTGTTCCGGTGTAAGAGCGGAAAAACCGGGACGGTCAATACTTTGTTGGCGAACATAATCCTGAACCTTTTTCTCATCCAACAAACTCATGCTTGCTCGTTCCACCGGACGTACATCATCGTGGAGGTGCTTGCGGAACGCTTCAAAGCTATAGAGTTCGTAATCCGTCATAGGCAGGTCTGCATCCCCCACGCGAATATAAGCGCCTTTGGTGCGGCCAGCCCCGCGATAATAGCATGGACGCTCGGAAATATCCAAGGCTGGTATTTCAGCAGATACGATGAACTGACCATCTATTTCAGCAAGGGTAAATTCTGCGCGGACAGGAGGCTCCATCTGCTGGCACTGCTCTGTGACTGTTTTTTGAAGGTCTTGCGGGTCATAGGCACCAACAATTTTATAATCCTGCTTTTCATCAATGCCAAACAGAAGGATACCTCCGCTATCCTGATTGGAAAAACTGGATAAGCTATCATACAACCGCTTGGGGCATTCTTCATGTGCAGCCTTTAGCTCAATCGTTTGTTCTTCGGCTTTTTGCTTGCAAACTCTGTTTGCTAATTCAATTAACTCTTTGCTTAACAAGCCAACACCACCTTCCTCAAACTAATATTAGCAAAGTCTCTTAGCTAAATCAATCGAAATCTGCAAAACATTTTATTTTTGGAGTCGTATATGGAAATCAAAATCAACAAAGAAATTAGAGCTTACCGCGAAACACTCTTTTTCGGCCTGTCCGTGCGGCAATTCATCTGCTCCGTTTTGGCGGTGGGCGCTGCGGTGGGACTGTATTTCACCCTGAGCCAAGTGTTGGACCGGGAAACGGTGAGCTGGGTGTGCATTGTCGGCGCGGCTCCCGTGGCCGCTGCCGGATTCTTTCAGTACAACGGCCTCACGCTGGAGCAATTCTTGTGGGCATGGCTGAAATCAGAGGTCATCATGGCAGGCAAGCGTGTCTGGAAAGCGGAAAACTACTATGAAGAAGCGATGAAACGCGAGGTGAAGAAGCATTGATCCTTTTCAAGCATCGGCGCAGCGCGGAACGGGACGCCTTTTCCGTTCCCCGCAGCGTCCAGAAATCCATTCCCATCAAACGCATTTATCAAGATGGCGTGTTTCAGGTAAGCGGCAAGTTTTCAAAAACTTGGCGCTTTTTTGATGTCAATTATGCCGTGGCCTCCCCGGAAAAGCAGAGGGAACTCTTTATGACCTACTGTTCCTTCTTGAACTCGCTGCCCATCGGAGCCACGGCAAAGATCACGCTTTTTAACCGCCAGCTCAATCAAAAGGACTTCGGTCGGACGCTGCTCATGCCCATGCAGGGCGACCGCCGTGACCTCTACCGGAACGAGTATAACGCGCTTGTTTTGGGCAAGGCGGCGGAGAGCAACAATCTCATTCAGGAGAAGTACATCACCGTTTCGGCGGAGAAGAAAAGCGTGGAGGAGGCCCGTGCGTTCTTTTCCCGCGTTGGGACTGACCTCACCACGGGACTTTCCCGTATGTCATCCAGTGTCCGGGAGATCACGGTCAATGACCGCCTGCGGCTTCTGCATGACTTCTATCGCCCCGGCGAGGAGCAGCTATTCCGGTTCAATTTGGAGGACACCATGCGAAGGGGGCATGACTTCCGGGACTGCATCGCCCCGGACTGTATTTCCTTTCAAAAAAATCACTATGAGCTGGGCAATCATGTGGGCCGTACCCTGTTCCTGCGGGAGTATGCCAGCTTTATCTCCGACGCGATGATTACGGAGCTGATGGACTATCCCCGGAACATGATGCTTTCCATTGACATTATTCCTGTGGCGATGGACGAAGCAGTGAGCGATATTCGCAAGCGCATTATGTCCGTGGAATCGGATATTACCCGCTGGCAGCAGCGGCAGAATCAGAGCAACAATTTTACCGCCAATATCCCCTATGACTTGGAGCAGATGCGGAGCGAAACGAAGGAATTCATGGACGACCTCATGAGCCGCGACCAGCGTATGATGCTGGCTTTGGTGACGCTGACACACCTGGCAGATAACCTTGAACAGCTTGACCAGGACACCGAGGCTCTGCAAGCCATTGGGCGGGCGCGGGGCTGTCAATTCAATGTTCTGCGCTATCAACAGGAGGACGCCCTGAACACGGTACTGCCCCTCGGCCTCAAGCGCATTGACGCTACCCGCACCCTGACCACGGAGTGTACCGCTGTCCTCATGCCGTTCAAATCGCAGGAGATTCAGGACGCGGGCGGTATCTACTACGGCGTCAATGCCGTATCGCATAACCTCATCATCTGCAACCGCGGAAACCTTTTGAACGGCAACGGCTTTATTACCGGCGTTTCCGGCTCAGGCAAGTCGATGGCAGCAAAGCAGGAGGTCTCCGCGCTGGCGCTCTCCACCGACCATGACATCATTATCGTCGATCCCGAACGCGAATATGGCGAGCTGGTACGGGCATTGGGCGGCGAGGTCATCACCATCTCCGCCTCTGATCCAAATGGCTGCCACATCAATGCGCTGGACTTGTCTGAGGGCTACGGTGACGGCAAGGAGCCGCTGGTGATGAAGTCCGAGTTTATCATGTCGCTGTATGAGCAGCTCATGGGCGCGGACAAGATCGAGCCGCAGGAGAAGTCCATCATTGACCGCAGCGTAGGCAACATCTACCGGGAGTACATCAAGAATTTCCGAGGTCAGCCGCCCACGCTGAAGGACCTCTATGACGACCTGATGAAGCAGGTCAACCCGGAGGCACACCGGATCGCGCTGGCATTGGAGCTGTTCACGGTAGGCAGTTTGAATGTGTTTTCCCACCAGACCAATATCAACACAAAAAGCCGCATCCTCTGCTTTGACATTCAGGACTTGGGCGAAAATCTGAAATCGGTGGGCCTGCTGGTGATGCTGGACGCCATCTATAACCGTGTCATTCAAAACCGCAAGGCGGGGAAATACACCCATGTCTACATCGACGAGATTTATCTGTTTTTCGCCAACGGGAGCGGCAGCGGGCGCGGCATCAACAATTACAGCAGCGAGTTCCTATACAAATGCTGGAAGCGGTTCCGCAAATACGGCGCGACGCTCACCGGCATCACGCAGAATGTGGAGGAATGTCTGCTGTCCAATACGGCGCGGATGATGTTCGCAAACTCCGAGTTCCTGCTGATGCTCAATCAGGCTACCACCGACCGGGAGCAGCTTGCCCGCCTGCTTGGGGCATCGGATACGCAGATGAGCTATGTAGACAATGCCCCGGCTGGCCACGGGCTCATCAAGGTGGGCGGCGCTATCGTGCCCTTCGCCAATGAGCTGCCCAAAAATACGGAGCTGTACCGCCTAATGTCAACCAAGCCCGGTGAGGACTGACGCCATGCGGGACTTGAAAATCAAACCCGGCATGGACACGCCAAAGGCAAAGTTGAAGAACCCCGCGCCCAAGGACGCGGAATCCATTCTGAAAAAGCACATGGATAAGCGGCAGAAAGAGAAAGAGCCGGAAAGCCGCGACCCCGTGCGCTATGCTACCGACCGCGTGGAGAAAACTATGCGCCGGGGTGCGGCTGGGGCGGCGGATGCCTCGCGGCGCATGATAAAGCACTACCGAGGAAAGCTGCGGCAGGGCAAAGAAAATGCGGCGAGGGAGTACAGAGTGGCAGATATGGGGATTGGTGCGGAAAGCGGCTCTACCAATGCCCCGACGGAATATGACTTTTCTCCAGCACAAACCGCTGCACGAAATGAAGTCGGAAACCGGACCATTTCTCCGCAAAATTGCGGAGGTCCAAAAAGCGCAAATGCCGCCCCGCAGGAGCGTGGGCGGCAGAAAGCCATACAGGACGCAAAAGCCGCCTATCGGCGGAGCCTTGCCGAGAAAAGAACAGCAGAGCGGCACATTGTACCTCCACCGTCCGACCGTGGAGGTACAATGACCACTCCGCAGAAAGGCAATTCGGGGGTATCGGCCAAGGGCAGTCCGGCCCCCAAGAGCAGACAGACCATGACCAAGGCCGCACGCACCATGCATGTTCGACCAACTGACCACGCAGCGCCGAACAACGCAATCATCACGCGCCGAACAAGAGCGGCGGCACAGCGAAAGACGCAGCGGAAGATGCTTCAGGAATCCGCGCAGAGCGGCGGAAGGGCTTCCAAAAAGCTGGGCAGCGTGGCAGTCCAGGCAGTGAAAGAAATCGGGAAAGGAGTGGCGTCTGCGGTCAGCTCGATCCTGTCGGCAGGCGGCGGTGCGGTGGTGCTGGTGCTGCTCCTGACGGTGATCCTTGTGGCGGCAATCGTGGCGTCCCCCTTCGGTATCCTCTTTTCCAACGAGAGCCGGGAGACGGGCGTTGTGCCGATCTCCGCTGCGGTGGCGCAGGTCAATTATGAGTATAACGAGCGGTTGGAGGAATTGCAAACAGCGGACAGCTACGACTCCATCTCCGTGACCGGGCAGTCTGCCGATTGGGTGGAGGTGTTGGCGGTGTTCGCAGTGAAGGTGGCGGGCAGCAACGATGTGGACGCCGCGGACGTGGCCACCATGGATGCCGACCGCATCGCTCGCCTGAAAGCCGTCTTTTGGGATATGACCACCATTACCCATCGTATTGAGATCATTCATCACCCCGGCAGCGGCGAGGGCGATGACGGCTGGACGGAACGAAACCTCTATATCACCATTACCGCAAAAACGGCAGAGGAGATGAAAACCGCGTATCATTTCAACCGTAACCAGATCGCAGCGCTGGACGAGCTGCTGGAGCAGCGCGACCTTCTGCGGGAGCTGATCGAGGATGTGTACTCCGTCAGCGGGGATACGGCTGCGCTGCTCCGCAATCTGCCGGAAGATCTATCGCCGGAGCGCGAAGCGGTGGTACGCGCCGCCTGTTCTCTTGTCGGCAAGGTGAATTATTTTTGGGGCGGCAAGAGCCTCGTAATCGGCTGGGACACCCGATGGGGCGAAGTGCGGCAGGTCACTGCGGCAGGCAGCTCCACCACGGGGACCTACCGCCCCTACGGACTGGATTGCAGCGGCTTTGTGGATTGGGTTTTCTACAATCAGTCTGGCGGCAGCTATGTCATCGGCCACGGCGGAGGAGCCACCATGCAGCACAGCTATTGTACCAATATTTCGTGGGCGGACGCACAGCCCGGTGACTTGGTATTCTACCCGGATAATTCCCATGTGGGCATCATTGGCGGCAGGGACGCAAACGGAGAATTGCTTGTTATCCACTGCGCCAGCGGCTATAACAATGTGGTCATTACCGGCGCAAGCGGCTTTACCTCCATAGGACGCCCCGTGTGCTACACGGAATAAAAAGATTTGCCTTTCCTTTGACGGCCTGGTATGGTACAATACTCATCGTGTGTGATGGGAGGTACTGTAATGCAAAACTATACAGAGGAAGAAGCGGCCATTCTCTGCGGCTTTATTGGGCGGTATATTGACCGTGATTCTATTTGTGATACGGTTCGCTCCGGTTACTCCCGGATGTGTAGAGGTTTGGAACAACATGCTCTGACACATCAGGACTACCTATGGATAGAGCAGGTGCTACAATTTCTGATGCCCCAATGGTGGACGGAGCGGGAAGATCACCATGCGCTGGCCTCACTTTTACTGAAAACGCAGTCCTTGATTCGGGCAACACGATAATCTTAAACGGGTAGCGGTTCACTTACCATGGAACAGTTCGCAAATCTGATTGAGCTGCTGAAACTGTCTAAGCACATGAACAGCCCGATCAGTTAGCGTGGTAAAGGCAGCATGACGCACGGCAAGGGAAAAAGAAAACGGAAATAATTTCATCGTTATATCATCGAGGGTACGCTTCCACTCAATATGGAATCGTACCCTCTTTTTGTAATCACCACACGAATATAAACTGACAAGAATTCGCTTCCAAAGTGTCAAAATGACACTTTGGGCCAAGCGTTTGATACTTTGGAAATCAACTTGCTTAATACCTGATCCTAAAATAATCCAAATACGCTTTATACTTGTCCTGTGCGGTCAGGCAGGTATCTGTCAGATAGCCTTTTTCGTTGTCCCATTCCTTCAATCCACGGTAATAGAACATCTTCAGATTGTCCTCGATGATGAACGGAACGATATTGTATTTCAGACACTCCTTAAACATAATCAATCTGCCCACACGACCGTTGCCGTCCTGGAACGGATGAATCCGCTCAAGCTTCACATGGAAGTCCAGAATATCCTCAAAGGTCTTTTCTTCCTTAGCGCTATATTCCATCAGCAAGGCCTTCATTTTATCGGCAACTTCTTCCGGAAGGGCTGTATCCCTGCCGCCGACTTCATTCGGGAGTTTCTTATACTCGCCCACAGCAAACCAATCTTTTCTGGAATCACTAGTGCCGTTCTTCAAAACCAAGTGAAGTTCTTTGATGAATTTCTCCGTCAGAGCTGCTTTTGCATGATCAATAATCATGTCAATGCAGCGGAAGTGATTTGCTGTTTCGATCACGTCATCCACATTCAGCACTTCTTTTTCTACGCCGATGGTGTTGGTTTCAAAGATATATCTGGTTTGATCGTGCGTCAGGCGGCTTCCTTCCATATGGTTGGAATTGTATGTCAAATCAATCTGCGTTTTATGGTAGATCCCACCGGAATATTTACTTACCTTCTGCTCTTTCAGAATATCCAAAAGAGTAATCGGCCCTTCTTTTCTTTTGTTGGTACGCTCCGGTTTTTCTGCGTTTTCCGGAATATTCCATGTCTTGCCGGTAAGAAACGCACCGTCCACACGCCCCTGGGCGCAGTAATTTCTAACACTGCGCTCGGACACATCCCACTTTTTTGCTATTTCAGTAGCTGAAAGATATCGCATCTATGCTCCTCCGCCATAAAATCCATCAAAAATCTACGCTAATCTATTACATAGTATACCATATCATCGGCAAAAATATCAATAGAATTCAAAACGAAATTGCTGCACTTTTTGCCGACACAGGAAATACTGCTTCTGGATATAGAAAGCCGGACTCCATCGAAAATGAAGTCCGGCAAGGTGTTATCTATATACGATTTCTTCCAACACAATTTCTTCTGCCCGGTTGTGGATACTACTCATGACTCCGACCCAGGCCATCTGGTCTGCTTCTTTCAGTTCCTCAGTTACGCCCTCAGATACCTTCATCTGCTCAACAATCAGAGACAAACGCTCCTGTGCCTGCTCGTTCAAATCAGCAAGGTAAGTCCAGAGCTGGCCGTCCAGAACCAAATCATTGAACATCATTGGATTGTACTCCTTCAGATACTCTCGGTGCATCCGCCCATATTTTCCGATGGGACGTTCCTCATGGGGAAGCTTCAGATCCGGGATATAGTAATCTCCAACCAATACGTATTCGATATTGTTGATACTCTTTTTGCCTTTCATAAGCTTGACCTCGATTTCAAAATTTTTGTCACAAAGCATGAAGTTTTATCGTTCAATAAAGCGATAATCGTTCCTATCTGAGACTTTCCTCTGAACATTTCGCCAGATATCTTGTGTTTCTTCGGATATTCGTATATCATGTTCCGTGTTGAGTATGATCTCCGGCGGGACAAGCACCTGACGGATACCCCTCTGCATGGGAAGCATTCGCAAAAAGGAAGTGAACGCTATGGCCTGCGACGAGGCTTTGTACCGCCAATATCTGAGCGGCGACGACGAAGGGCTCAATGCCCTGATGAAAAAATACGGCGACCCCCTGACCCTGTACATTGACGGCTATCTGCACGACGTTCACGAGGCGGAGGAGCTGATGCTGGATGTTTTCGCCTATCTGTTCACGAAAAAGCCCCGCATCCGGGACGGCGGCTTCAAGGCGTATCTCTATAAGGCGGCGCGGCACATGGCGCTGC